>JAESFX010000149.1_pt1 | contig 68132 bp, 64 predicted proteins | sample 9269501 | NCBI WGS metagenome assembly JAESFX01 (sample SAMN14515570, study PRJNA621655) | algae metagenome | isolation source: Desmonostoc geniculatum HA4340-LM1 and co-occurring heterotrophs from cave... | place: USA: Maniniholo cave, Kauai, Hawaii | collected 2009-07-28
ACAAATGGATATTTCATCTGCGCCCAATAGCCCTGCGGCACCTGTTCAGGGACGCCATAATCCTTGGGCCAACGGTCTTCTGGAAAGTGGAAGGTGCCAAACATCTTGTCGATCCACGGAAAATGGATGGCAAAATTGACGTCGAAGGCTTCCTTTTCCAGCCCGTGATGCCAGTGGTGATATCGCGGCGTCGCCAGCCAATGCCCCAGCCAGTTGAAATCGCCCTTCAAATTGGCGTGCAGTAGCGACGAATAGATATACACAAAGCCGATATAGGCCTGCATCACCGTCGGTGCGAAGCCCAGCGTAAGCAGCGGCAACGAAGTGACCGAACGCAGCAGCACGACCTCGACAAAATGCATCCGCGATCCGGCGAGCCAGTCCATTGCCTTTGCCGAATGGTGCACGACATGAAAGCCCCAGAGGAACGACACTTTGTGGAACAGCCGATGATACCAATATTGGAAAAAATCGGAAAGGAAGACGACCAGAACAAATTGCACGACCCACGGCAGCGAGGCGACACTGCTTCGAAAATTGTCCCAGCTGTTGGTATTGGCGTTGATTATCGTCGATGGCGCGAGCGCAAGAAAACTGAATATCTGCACCAGCATGGAGCTGACGAGAAAGTAGAACAGGTCTTCCTTCCATTCGATGCGGAACAGGCGTTGCTTCTGCCGGTGCGGGAAGATGCGCTCGATCGGCGCAAACATCAGGCCGGTGACCACCATGTTGACCACAAAGAAATCGAGCCCGAAGAAAATGCCCCAGTCACGCACTTCTTGTGGCTGCACATTCGCGCCGCCCATCAACGTCACGGCAAGCGCGATAATCAGGGCGCTGAAACCCAATATCTTGCGCGGACGCAGCAGCAGGCTGAGCAGGGCAAGGGCATAGGCGACAAGCAAAAAACCATGAACTACCGAGCGAAAGCCCGCCCAATCTTTCAATGCCTGCAATTCGGGCGTCGCAAACCAGTCGGGATAGCGCAACGCAAACACAAGGCCGAAACCAGCGATGGCAAACACCAGCGCGAAAAACCCGGCAAACCAGCCCGACCCAAACCCGCGCGCTTCAATCGGCGCCTGCAAGTCATGCTCAAGGCGATCCAACAACCCCTTCTTGCCCATGTGCCCTCCCATTACGAGCTTGCGACTATCGCACCCCATTCGGCTTCGTCGATAACCCTGATGCCAAGGGCAGTCGCCTGCTTCAGCTTCGATCCTGCACCGGGCCCTGCCACAACCAGGTCGGTCTTTGCGCTGACCGAGCCAGCGGCCTTCGCACCCAGCGCCTCGGCCTGCGCCTTCGCCTCATCGCGGCTCATTGTTTCGAGCTTGCCCGTGAACACGATGGTCTTTCCGGTCCACTCGCTCTCACGAATATTGGAAATATAAGCGGGGGGTGTCACTTCGGACAGCAGATCGTCCCAGACCGCCACATTATGCGGTTCGTGGAAAAAATCGCCGAGCGCCGCAGCGACGGTAGGTCCGATGCCATCGATGTTGGTAAGGTCGGCGGCTGCACTCTCGTCACCTTGTGCGAGCCGCAGACCGATGTCCTTGACGGCATCAAGCGATCCGAAATTTTTGAACAGATCCTTCGCCGTGACGCTGCCGATATGGCGAATACCCAAGCCAAACAGCAAACGCGCGCCTTCTGGCTGCCGCTTCGCCTCGATTGCCGCCAACAGGTTATCCACAGACTTGTCCTGCCAGCCTTCCCGGCCCAGCAGATCGGCGCGGTGCCGTTTCAGCCGGAAAATATCGGCAGGTGAATGCAGCCATCCAGCCTCGATAAACTCCAATATGGTCTTCTCGCCCAGCCCCTCGATATCCAGCGCCTGACGACTGACAAAATGGCGCAGCCGTTCGAACCGCTGCGCGGGGCAAATCAGGCCGCCGGTGCAGCGGACATCGACCTCGCCTTCTTCGGCTACTGCTTCAGAATCGCATGCGGGACAATGATCAGGAAAGACATAAGGCGCGCGGGGTTCGTCCCGGGTCAAGTTCTCGACCACTTGCGGAATCACATCGCCCGCCCGCTGCACGACAACCCGGTCACCAGGACGTAGGCCATGTCGTGCAATTTCGTCGCGATTGTGAAGCGTCACATTGGAAACGACTACACCACCGACGGTCACGGGCAAAAGGCGACCAACGGGTGTCAGCTTGCCCGTCCGCCCAACCTGGATATCGATTGCCTCTAATGTCGTTTCTGCCCGTTCCGCCGGAAATTTATGTGCAACCGCCCAGCGGGGAGCCTTGGCAACGAAACCCAACCGTTCCTGCCAATCGAGCCGGTCGACCTTGTAGACCACGCCGTCGATGTCATAGGGCAGTTCCGCACGCTTCCGCTCGATGGTTGCATAATGCACCAACGCAGCTTCGGTCCCGTCTACACGGATTAGCATAGGCGAAACCGGCACACCCCATGCGTCAATGGCCGCCATCACGCCGGATTGGGTCTCGGCAGGTAAAGCGCTCACCTCGCCCCAGCCATGTGCGAGGAACCGCAATGGACGCGATGCCGTAACGCTCGCATCCTTCTGCCGCAGAGACCCTGCGGCAGCATTACGGGGATTGGCGAAAATCTTGCCGCCCTTCTCCGCCTGCACGGCGTTCAGCGCGGCGAAATCAGACTTCGCCATATAGACCTCGCCGCGTATTTCGAAAACGGCAGGCCCATCGCCACGCAATTGCTGGGGAATATCGGCGATATGCGCGACATTCGCTGTAACATCCTCCCCGACCGTCCCATCGCCGCGCGTCGCCGCCTGCTTCAACACGCCATTCTCGTAACGCAGCGACAATGACAGCCCGTCGATCTTGTCCTCTGCGGTCAGCGCCACCTCGGCATCTACCGGCAAGTTCAAAAACCGCCGCAACCGCGAGACAAAATCGGCGACATCCTCGGCATCGAATGCGTTGTCGAGGCTCATCATCCGCTTGGCATGGGTGACCTTCTTCAACCCCGATCCTTCGACCGACGCGCCCACAAGGCGGTTCGGACTATCGGCGCGTACCAGATGCGGAAACGCTGCTTCCAGTTCGTTATTCCGCCGCACCAGCACATCATATTCGGCGTCCGAAATTTCGGGCGAATCTTCGGCATGATAAAGCTTGTTGTGATGTGCGATGGCCTTGGCCAGACGCATCAGTTCATTGGCGGCTTCGGCCTCGGTGATCGATTCGACTTCAGTCATGATTGCGCAATTACCAGCACATGCACTTCACGGCGAATATGAAAACCGAGCGAATGATACAGCGCAATCGCGCCGTCATTATCGGCATAGCTATGCAGGAAGGGCTGCTCGCCCCGCCGCTGCATCTGCTGCATCACGTGCCCGATCAGCGCCCGCGCATAGCCCCGACCCCGGCAATCGGCCCAGGTTGCAACACCGCTGACCTCTGCCATGCCAGGCATCAGCATCCGCTGCCCGGCTATCGCCAGCAGGCGGCCATTTTCGCGAATACCGAAGAACGGGCCGTAACGATGGGTTTTCGGACCCCACGGTCCGGGTTGGGCGTGCCCCGCAAGCGCCGCCATTTCCGCAGTGTCGCTGTCGCCAAGCGGGATGATGTCGAATTCCGGTTTGCCGGCGTCCACCGCCCTTTCGGCAACCATCTGCGCCAGCGTCGCGCGCTTTACTTCGCGCGTCCCCTGCGGCAGCGGCCAAGGCTCGCCTTCAACTATCCATAATTCGCCATCGTCCGGTATGTGCGCCACCAACGCCGCTTGGGCCTCCGCAGAGCCATCCACCGCCGCGCCAAAAGGCCCATAGCCGCTATCTATCCGCAGCGCAGTCCGCACGTCGCCTTTTGCCAGATGGGCCTGTCGCCCGGTGAGCATGCTCCAGACAGGACGGTCGAGCGGGTGAAAGTCGCCCATACTCCTAATCGCCTTTCAGTCGGCCTGCGCCATTGGCTTGGAGAGATCGAACGAAACCCGGAACAACCGTCCCGGTCGTGCCAGTTCATATACAAGCGTCTGGCCGGGTTCGACCTCGAATGCCCAGACATTGGTGTTGGATACCGTGCGCCCTTCCCTGGTGAACATCGCTTTTGAAAACTCGTCTACCGGAAACTCCTGACGCGCAGGCGTGCCAGCCACCGACGTATCGCCGCCATATTGCGACACCGGATCTTCGCTGCCGTCCTTCAACATGTGGCGGTGTTTCAACCGCAAACCGCCATCGGTGCGGGTGATGATCCATGTGCGCGAGCGGTCTTCCCCTACATCGAAGGCAATCCGGATTTCCCGATCGCTGCATTCGCGGGCGTGCGCGCGCAACTCCGCCGTCGCAAAGCTGGCGTCACTCTCATTCCCGGCAATCATTTTGCCGGCAAAACTCTTGCCGCAGAGCGCCGAAAGCCGTTGGAAAAATGAGTCTTGCGGCGAGGCAGGTTCGGGAGCTGAAACACACGCACTCAGGCCAAGCGCCAGCAGGATTGCAATTTTTTTCACACCACCTCCAGCAACCGTTCCGCCTGCGCCCGCGCCTCATCGGTCACTTCCGCACCCGATAGCATGCGCGCTATTTCCTGGCGGCGGGCTTCGGGATCGAGCAGTTTGACTCCGGTGCGGGTGACAGTGCCTTCGCTCGACTTGGCGATAAAATAATGCGCCTGCCCCTTGGCGGCGACTTGCGGGCTGTGCGTCACAGCAAGCAGTTGCGTGCGTTGTGCCAAGCGCGCCAATCGTTCGCCGATTGCTGCCGCCACCGCACCGCCGACCCCTCTGTCGATTTCGTCGAAAATGATCGTTGCTGCCCCGCCCTTTTCGGCCAGCGCGACTTTCAGCGCTAGAATGAAGCGCGATAGTTCGCCGCCCGACGCGATCTTGGTGAGCGGCGCGAAGGGCGCGCCGGGATTGGTCGAAATAAGAAATTCGACCCGGTCCATGCCGGATGCCGACCAGCGCTCTTCCGGCAGACGCTCGACCGCAGTCTGAAACTGTGCTGCATCGAGCTTCAGCGGCGCAAGTTCCGCCTTGACCGCCGCATCCAGTTTTGCCGCAGCGGCTTTGCGCGCCTCCGACAACGCAATTGCGGTTTCGACATAAGCGGCATATCTCACCGCAACTTCGGCCTCCAGCTTCGCCAGCCCTTCACCACCCGCTTCGATAGCATCCAGCTTGGCCGCCAGTTCATCGGTGAGTGCCGCTAGCGCATCAGGCTGCACCCCATGCTTGCGCGCCAGCGCACGCAATTCGAACAGCCGCAATTCGATATCCTCGAGCCGCGCAGGATCGAAGGTCAGCGCCAAGGTCGCCGCGTTCAGCTTGTCCTCGGCTTCGCTCGCCTCGATCAGCGCGCGATCGAACGCGGTCAGCGCTTCGGCCAGCAGATGATGGTCGCCCGCCAGCCGGTCGAGCCGCCGCGCTGCGCCGCGCAATTGCCCAAGGCCGCCGTCTGATCCTTCGAACACTGCCAGCACCAGCTTCAGATCTTCGGCGATCCGTTCGCCCTTCTGCATGTCGGATCGCTCGCTCGCGAGTTGCTCTTCCTCGCCTTGGACCGGCGCAAATTTGCGCAATTCGGCGACGGCATGTTCCAGATAATCGCGGTCGCGCCCGGCATTGTCGAGCGCCTCACGCGCCGTATCGAGCCTCGCCTTCGCATCCTGCCATGCGGCAAAAGCCTCCGCCACACCCGCCGCATCACAGCGCCCGAAGCTGTCGAGCAGCGCCCGGTGTCCGCGCGGATTGAGCAGGCCACGGTCGTCATGCTGGCCGTGGATTTCAACCAGGCAGGCTCCAACATCGCGCAGCAGCGCCGCCGAACAGGCCTGATCGTTGATAAACGCCTTGCTGCCGCCATCGGCCTTAACCGAACGGCGGATGATGAGCGGCTCGCCCGCGTCGATTTCGATATCGTTTTCTGCCAGCAACGCGGCAACATTTTCGGGCGCATCAAAACTGGCCGTCACCTGTGCCTTGTCTGCGCCCGACCGCACCAGCCCGCTGTCGGCCCGCGCACCAAGCGCCAGTCCCAAAGCATCGAGCAGGATCGATTTGCCCGCACCGGTTTCCCCGGTCAAAACGCCAAGCCCGCCCGCAAAGTCGAGGTCGAGCGCCTCGATCAGCACCACATCGCGAATGGAAAGACCGGTCAGCATCGCGTTGCAGATTATCTCTTTTTCCGCATCTGTCGAGCGGAAGAGCGGTTGCTATTTCCGGCTCAGGCCGAAGGTGCCTTTTCCTGCATCAGTTTGTAAGCACGGCTATACCATTCGCTGCCGGGGTAATTGGCCCCAAGCACCGCGGCCGCCTTCTTCGCCTCTTCGGGCACGCCCATGGCAAGATAGCTTTCGGTCAGGCGATACAGCGCCTCGGGCGCGTGCGTCGTGGTATCCCATTTTTCCACCACTTCGCGGAAGCGCAGCGAGGAAGCGAGCCACAGCGCGCGACGCTGGTAAAAACGGCCGATCTCCATTTCCTTGCCGGCCAGGTGGTCGCGGACTAGGTCGATCTTGAGCGTCGCGTCGGCGGCGTAGCGTGAATTGGGGTAACGGCGTTGGACTTCGCCAAGCGCGGCAAGCGCCTGCTCGGAAATCTTCTGGTCCCGGGTGACGTCGCTGATCTGCTCGTAATAATTGAGCGCGATCAGGTAATAAGCGTAAGGCGCATCCTTGTTACCGGGATGAATCGACAGGAAGCGGCGCGACGACTGGATCGATTCGTTGTGCTTCTGCGCCATATAATAGCTGAACGCGCTCATCAGCTGCGCGCGGCGAGCCCAGGGCGAATAAGGATGCTGGCGCTCGACCTCGTCGAACAAGGCGGCGGCCACTTCATAATTGCCGGCGTCCAGCTTTTCCTTGGCTGCAGCATATAGCGTGTTGACGTCGCGCGCCACATAGCGGGTGTTGCTGCCCGGCTTGGCGTCGCCGCCGCCAAGGCCCAACGCAGCGCAACCGGAAAGCAAAGACGTGGCGGCAAGCAGGCCCGAAGCCACAAGCAATTTTCTGTTCATGCATGTTCCCTAGATAATCTTGACCGCGCCGCCAAGTGCTTTGCTGAATTTGGCGTTCATTGCGCGTTTCCGCCTGTATCGCAGATGAATTTGCTCCGTCATTCGGGCACGAAGTCCAGCTTTGCCGACCCGTTCACCACCCTCGTGCCATTGAGCAAGGTCCAGTCGGTATCCCGCCCTTGGGATGGCGGCGCACCGGCGGGCATCCCGGGGATGGCATAGAGATAATCGATAGCCAGGTGGCCCGCGCCTGTAGCTTCGAATTGCAGCACGAGCTCGGCATTCGGCGTTTCTGCCCGCCAGCCAATGCGCGTGGCTTTGCCGGCAGGTAATTTGACGGGTCTTCCGTTAACGCGAACATTCGACAATGCGCGCGAAGGCGTAACCATGAAGTTCATTAGGCGAGGAGTTGCTGCGCTGCCCATCCGCACCGTCGTCACTGCCCGGGCTTGGGAAAGCGCGACCTTCGGCGGCGTAATCGCCGAAGCGGCGGCAGCGGTGCCAATCCATTTCGCGCTGTCGAAGCCCTTTGGCGTAATCTTGCGCACTGGCCCTTGAGGCAATTGCCGTGCGGTCGAGGTGGTGGCCCAATAGCTTTTGCCGGTGCGCGCATCGCTGTAATGGAACAGGTCGCCGGGCTTTGGATAACGCGCAGAAAAGCTGTCAGAAAAGGCAAAGACGACCGACCCGATGGCCGCCGCACCGACCAGTCCTGCACCCGCCCATCTCGACCAGCGCGCTTCCCCGAACGCGATAATGACCGGCGCTATTAGCGTAATTGCGAACGGAATGATGAGCACCACAGGTGCGGGCGTCATCGGCGCAACCGACACATAAGTGGCAATTACGCCTGTCAGCAGCAACGCGCCCCAAAGTCCGCCGACAATGGCGCTGCCATAAAGCGTAACGCGGGCTTGCAGACCGTATCGGCTGGCCAGCAGCAAGAATGCCGCCCCGATCAGCGCGGTCCAGTCGAACAGCCAGGCCGCACCTGGCATCCAGATTTGCGCTGCGAGCGCACAGAGCAACATCAGGATGACTGCTCCTACCCACATCGCCGCGCGCGGCCGCGCCAGCAGTACGGCGCCCGAAGCCAGCGCAATGAAAATCCAGAGCGCTGCATCCATCTCGTTGATCCGCTCGCGCATCGGGATCATGCCCGCCCCATAGGCCCAGTTGGCGATGAAATGGCTGAGTGCGCCGGTTACGACCATCAGCGCCGCGACGCCTGCTGCGCCGCCTCCCGCCTGCTTCCAACTGACGCCCAGCCGCTGCACGCGCGCCAACAACAGCAGCGCAAAGCCCGCAATCAGCAGTACCCAGCCACCCCACATCGGGTAGCGCACCACGAACAGCCCGAAAAAGTCAAAATAGGCGACCTCCTTGGCCTGCGCGGGAATGGCATCCGCCATCGCCAGCGCCCGCGTCGTGGTCAGGGCAAAATTGCCCAGATGCCGCATCGCCGCACGATCGAGATTCTCGATATTGTCGGTCGGCATATGATAATCGTACAGCCCGTCAATAAAGGCCGCGTTGATGCCGGTGACGCCCTTCGCCAGCGGAACCGAGAGGTCGGTGTCATTGGGCAGCAGCTTGTAGACATTATTGGCCATACTGTTGCCCGAGGGCGCAATCGCATGGTCCGCCCACAGGTCGATCAATCCCGCATTCCCCGGCGAAGTCTGGAACATGAACGCCCGCCCGCGCGAGCCTCGTGCCTCGACATTGATCACCGCCCCGACCCGCGCGGCCAGCGCATGCCGGTCGAAAAACTCCTGCGCGCCAATCAGGCCGAGTTCCTCGGCGTCGGTCACGAGAAACACCACATCGCGCTTCGGTTTCGGCCCCGCAGCCAGGACCCGCGCTGTCTCGACCAGCGCCGCCACCCCCGCCGCATCGTCAGACGCACCATTGGCCCAGGGCGCGCTATCGACATGTGCCATCAGCGCTACCGCCTTTTGCGTCCGGTCGCTCCCCGGCAGCACCGCGATGATATTCTCGTAGGGCGAAACGCTCACCGAACCCTTGCGTCGCGCATCGAAATTTGCCTGCCGCGCGCCGATACCTGCCTGTATGCTCACCTCAAGCCCAAGCGCCCCAAACCGCGCCTTCAGATATTCGCGCGCGTTTGCATTCCCCTCCGACCCCACCGGCCGAGGCTCGCGCGCAATCGCGTCCAGCACCTTGTTCGCCTCGACCAGCGAATAACCCGTCCCGCCATCGCCGGAGGGCGGCACCCGCACCCACAAGGCCAGCGCAATCGCGATGGCGACGACCAAAGGCAACAACAGGAAATTGCGCATGAACGAGTCCTCCCGGGCGCCTTGCTATGCACAGCCCAGGAGGAAGGCTAGTGCTAATGCTGACAAACGCAGCGTTAATCTTCTATTGAAACCGGCCATTTTTTGTGAGGAAGAGAGGTCTGTCGGCGAGGCGTGAGGCGGAGGGGAAGCAATTTATCGCTGTCAGCGCCGTTGATTCAGCCATGCAACCGAACGATCGAGTGCCTCCTGCCCTGCTTTCGTGTCCAGATCGAACTGATATTCATGACCCAAAGGCGGCTTGTAGTCGTTCGAAAAAAACAGGCTTTCCACAACCACACCCTGCCCGCGCAACTTCTTTTCCAACAGCATCGTTTGCGGCGCGAGTGGGTCTGCATTGCCCACACTGATAAATGTCGGTGGAAATTGCGGGGTCAGGTAGTCAGTTACCGAGAACGTCTGGAACCCTTTGGCATCACGCCAGTCTCGCTTGCCACTATAGGCCCAGGTTACGGTGCGGGTGAACCAGCCCAACACGCCACCTCCGCCCGTGTTCATCGCGCCAACATCATACACGCCGCAATGTAATAGCGCGCCTTTCAGCTTTTCGGGAGCAATCGAGGCGGCAACGCCCACTTTCTTGGCATAGGCCGGTGAGCTGATGACATTGGCAAGCTGCGCGGCGATTTGTGAGCCTGCGGAGTCGCCTGCGAGGACAAACCCTCGTCCTTCGATACCGAGTTTTGCCGCATTGCGGTCTAGGAATGCCAGCGCTTGCCCAATCTGCCGGACAGGTGTCGGGTAAGTCGCCTCCGGCGCTATCGTGTAGTCGACATTGGCGACAACAAAGCCACGACCTGCAAGTATTTTGAGGTAATTGGTCAGGTCTGCGCGGCGCCCCGAGACAAAGCCTCCGCCGTGAATCCAGACGACTACAGGCGTGCCCGACTGCACATTCTCGGGCCTGTAAATGTCGAGCAGCGCATCCGTATCGGCTTCAGCATAGCGAACAGCCGCGCGAACCGAGACATTTTCGGGTAGATGCTTCTCTAGCGCTTTCGATGCTGCCGAGGCTCCGCTGTCGAACACTGCACGAATGACCCACACGCTCGGCCATGGCGTAAGAAAATGCGCGGCCAGAGCAAAAAGACCGAGCGCTAGTGCCAGCCAGGCGAAAACCTTCCGAAAGTTCATTGACCCCGCCCGTCTCTACTGCCGCTCCCAGACATAGATGCCAGCATCTGCTTCCAGCGCGAGGCTAAGGCGGTTGCCGTCAAAAGTGTAGCTGCGCACCCGCGATAGGTCGCGAGCAATCTGCGTATCCATCGCGCCGGGCTGGCACATGGCGCGCGTCATTGGCCCGCCCTTGAGCGCTAGAGAACCACCGCGCGCCGAAGACGATGCCGCCTCCCATGTCGAGCCCGCACGGTTGCAATCGAGTTGCAGCGCAACATTGCCGTCTGCCATGAACTCCATCGTGTAGCGCTCGACCGACGGCGGTACTTTTGTCCCGATGGCGTCATCCGACGACTGGAAATGCACCAGCCTCCATTTGCTGCCCGCCAGCGTCGGCACCGGCGGCTGGATTTGCGGTTGCTGCATCGCCCATTTCTCCTCACGGCAGGACCGGCTCGCCCCTTCGGGTTTGGTCCAGGTCAGTTCCATGCCCTTGCCGCGAATCTCGTGGCCCTGGCCCGCGTAGCGAAAGCCCGAACCGGTCGGTTGTTGGTCCAACGTTGCGTTGCCACCGGCAAAAGCAAGCGTCGCCTGACTTTTTCCGAAGGTAACCGCAACTGAATCGCTCCGGTCGCAAATGAAATTCATTGCGGTTGCAGGTGGTTCGACCGTCGTCATACAACTCGCAAGTGCCAGCGAAGCAGTTGCTAAAATGAGCATCTTTTTCATCGGGGCTGCCTTTCAACATGGGGAAGTGCCTGAACGACGACCGTGGCGCGCGCCATGCCGGGTGACCAGGCTTCATAGTCGAACTTGAACGCACGGATACGACGGCCTTCGCCCATTAGGTCGATGCCATCCGAACAGCGTCCGGGTGCAAGCGCAAGCGGGACAAACAGCCGCTGCCATTTGCCGTTGCCAAGCTGCACCTCGGCGCGGCGGATTCGGACGGTGTTGCGCTCTGCACAAACCTTGACCTCGCGGAACAGGTCGTTGCTACGCACGTACAGCGTATCGCGATCTGCCCGGTCTCGCACATTCAGCCGACCTATTTCGCGCCAATTGCCCCCGCCACCTCCGCCGCCATAGTTCGCAGGCCTTATGCTACGCACAACAGTGAAATTCAGGTCGCGGTCGCTGTCGTTGATCGTCTTGCACGTCCCTGCATAGTCGCGCATGTTACACATCGTCCAAGAACCACCGCCTTGCATTGCCGCGCTGCGCGGAATGAACGGGATATCCAAAGTCGTGCGTGGTCCTGTAACTGTAAAGCGCGCACCCCTGAAACCGGGATCGCTGAAAAAAGTGACTTCCTGCGCGACCTGGGCGTAAACGCCCGTTGCCATCGCGCCTGCGAATATCGCTGCTAGTGCCAATTTACGCATTTGTGCCTCTCCTTTTAAATACACATGACCTCTATCGAGCAGTGCCGCTTGCAGCCCTCTGCAATGCATCGGTTTCAAGCGTCCTGCTACGCACGATGCCGAGCCGTATGAACTGGTCCATCATCAATATGACCGGCGCGAACATTTCCTCCAGATCGCATTCGAACTCGCCTTGCATTACAACGCCGACTGGGACTTGCAGATGCCCGCGCCCGACCTCCACGACCATTCCCCGTTTTATCAGCCGTTCGAGTATCCGCCCGACGGTGGCTCGCGACAAACCTGTTGTGTCGGCAACGCGACGCCGCGAAATGGTGCCGTTACTATCATCGGTTGGTTGCAAATCGAGCGTGCCGGGGTCGAGATACCGGACCATACGGAAAGTGCGTTGCACACTGGCGAGCGCGATTGTGTCGAACACAAGCAACTCCGCCGGACGCAGGCCGTAAAGTTTCAATTCCCTGAGTTGCATCGAAACGAGGCAATTGGCCGCTGCGTAAGCTGCAAGTCGCCACACGTCGGAATGGCGGTTCCGGTCGAATTCGAGATAGGCAACCTGCGAAGGAATAAATGCCTCATCTTCTGAAACGCTTGCGAGGGGGCACGCGGCGTATCGACATGCACAATATGATACAAAACGATGGCTCGCAATGCGGGCAAATATCTATATGGCCCGAAACGGACCACCCAACAAACAATAAACAAAAAAGGGGCCGCCGAAGCGACCCCTTTCCTCTCCAATCCTTTGCGGATTTAATCTTTCAGAAACGCCGGAATATGGTCGGGGCTGCCGCCGCCTTCGTTTCCGCGTTCACCTCTGGTGGTCTCCGACTCCGAGCGTTCGCTACCTTCGCGGCGCGGGCCACGGTCGCGTCCGCCGTCGCGACGGGGACCACGGTCGCCGCGTCCGCCACGATCGCCGCCGCCTTCACGACGGGGACCACGATCGCCGCGTGGGCGTTCTTCGCGGGGCGGGCGGGTGTCTTCGAGTTCTTCGCCGGTTTCCTGGTCGACGACGCGCATCGACAGGCGGACCTTGCCGCGCGGGTCGATTTCGAGGACCTTGACCTTCACGTCCATGCCTTCCGAAACCACATCGGTGACTTTCTCGACGCGCTCGTTGCGCATTTCGCTGACGTGGACGAGGCCGTCCTTGCCGCCCATGAAGTTCACGAACGCGCCGAAATCGACGAGGTTCACGACCTTGCCGTCATAGATTTTGCCGACTTCGGCTTCTTCGACGATACCGGCAATCCACTTGCGGGCGGCTTCGATCTGGCTGAGGTCGCTCGACGAAATCTTGATCAGGCCTTCATCGTCGATGTCGACCTTTGCGCCGGTGGTGGCGACGATTTCGCGGATGACCTTGCCGCCGGTGCCGATGATGTCGCGGATCTTCGCCTTGTCGATCTGCATCGTTTCGATACGCGGGGCGTGTGCCGAAAGCTCGGTGCGGGCTTCGCCCAATGCCTTGGCCATTTCGCCGAGGATATGCGCGCGGCCTTCCTTGGCCTGGGTCAATGCGGCTTCGAAGATTTCGCGGGTGATGCCGGCGATCTTGATGTCCATCTGCATCGTGGTGATGCCTTCGGACGTGCCAGCCACCTTGAAATCCATATCGCCGAGATGGTCTTCGTCACCCAAAATGTCGGACAGGATCGCATAATCCTTGCCTTCGAGGATGAGGCCCATGGCGATGCCCGAAACCGGGCGCTTGATGGGCACGCCAGCGTCCATCATTGCAAGCGAACCGCCGCAGACCGATGCCATCGACGACGAGCCGTTGGACTCGGTGATGTCGCTGGTGAGGCGGATGGTGTACGGGAATTCGTCCTTAGTCGGCAGCACGGGGTGCAGCGCGCGCCAGGCGAGCTTGCCGTGGCCGACTTCGCGGCGTCCGGGAGCGCCGAAGCGGCCGACTTCGCCGACCGAATAAGGCGGGAAGTTATAGTGCAGCATGAAATGCTCGTAATGCAGGCCGCCTAGGCCGTCGATCATCTGCTCTGCGTCCTTGGTGCCCAAGGTGCAAGTCGCGATGGTCTGGGTTTCACCGCGGGTGAACAACGCCGAGCCATGCGCGCGCGGCAGGAAGTGGGTTTCCGACACGATCGGGCGGATTTGCGTGGTGCTGCGACCGTCGATGCGCGTGCCGTCCTTGAGGATGGCGCCGCGAACGATTTCGGCTTCGAGCTTCTTCATCAGCTTGCCCGCAGCCATCTGGTCCTGCGGGGTGGCGTCGCCGAAAGCTTCCTTGGCGGCTGCGCGTGCGGTGTTCAGGGCGTCCGAGCGGGCCGATTTGTCGGTCAGCTTGTAAGCGGCGGCAATGTCCTTGCCGATCAGCTTCTTGAGCTTATCCTTGGCGGCCGAGAGGTCGGCCTGTTCGGCCATCGCCCAAGGCTCCTTGGCGGCCTGTTCGGCGAGCTTGACGATTGCCTTGACGACTTCCTTGCACGCATCATGCGCGAACAGGACAGCGCCGAGCATGACTTCTTCCGAAAGCTCATTGGCTTCGGATTCGACCATCATCACCGCGTCGTAAGTGGCGGCGACCACAAGGTCGAGATCGCCTTCGGCAACCTGCTCGTCGGTGGGGTTCAGGATATACTCGCCGTTCACATAACCGACGCGCGCCGCGCCGATGGGGCCCATGAAAGGCACACCCGAAATGGTCAGCGCAGCCGAAGCCGCTACCATCGCGAGGATATCGGGCTCGTTATGGCCGTCGTAGGAAAGAACTTGCGCAATCGCATTGATTTCGTTGTAGAAGCCTTCCGGAAACAACGGCCGGATTGGACGGTCGATAAGACGCGAAACCAGCGTTTCCTTTTCGGTCGCGCCACGTTCGCGCTTGAAAAAACCGCCGGGGATGCGGCCGGCTGCGGAATATTTTTCCTGATAGTGAACGGTCAGCGGGAAGAAGTCCTGCCCTTCCTTCACCGACTTTGCAGCGGTAACCGCGCAAAGCACTACAGTTTCGCCGAGCGATGCCATGACAGCGCCATCAGCCTGACGGGCAACCTTGCCCGTTTCGAGGGTCAGCGTCTGTCCGCCCCACTCGATCGATACAGTTTTCGTGTTAAACATTGTATTTCCTTTATCCCGCCTGCCCTATGCAGCGCGGGGCCTCTTGATACCGGGTAACCCGTCCCGGTCCGGGCGGGGACTGTGTGCCCCTATGGCTGGTCCGGCCTCATTGCCGGATTGCCCCAAATGCGAAAGCGGCCCCGAACCGGAGCCGCTTTGCAAAATTACTTTCGAAGACCCAGCTTCGCGATGAGGGCGGCATAACGCTCGCCATCGATTTTCTTGAGATAGTCGAGCAGCGAACGACGCTTGTTGACCATCTGCAGCAAGCCGCGGCGGCTATGATTGTCCTTGTGGTGATCCTTGAAGTGATCGGTCAGCGCGTTGATGCGGTCGGTAAGGATCGCGACCTGAACTTCGGGGGAACCGGTATCGCCCTTTTCGCGGGCATGTTCCTTGATGACTTCGGCTTTGCGTTCAGCGGTAATAGACATTTTTTTCCTTCGAACATCGTGATTTAAAGATTAAAGCCACGAACGGTTCTCAATTGACCGTCGATGTTCTCCACCAGCGCTATGGGCCGCAAATCTGCGCCCCTCGCCCAATGTAGCCCATCTTTCATGGCAATCCCGGTCAAGACGCGGCCCTGTTGGACTGCCCTTGCCTGTTCCGGGGAGAGATTAAGAGCCGGGATGTCGACCAGCCCTGCCTCTATCGGCAAGATAATGTCTTCTTGCGGCGCGCCTTGGCCGAAAGCGTTGAGTTTGTCCAGCGAAATCGCTTGGCTCAGGTCGAACGGCCCGGCGCGCGTGCGGCGGAGACTAGTGACCTGACCGACTGTGTTAAGTGCGTGGGCAATATCTCGCGCCAGCGAGCGAATGTAAGTTCCTTTTGAGACGTCGGCAGAAAGAGTAGCACTCTCCAATTCCTCTGCGTCTCCGCGTCTCCGCGTGAGAATATTCTGTTCACGCGGAGACGCGGAGACGCGGAGAGAATGAACCGTGACCTGCCGCGCTTTCATTTCAACGTCTTCGCCTGCCCTCGCCCGGTCATAGGCGCGCTTGCCATCGATCTTGATCGCCGAATAAGCAGGCGGGATTTGCTCTATCGGTCCAGTGAAACTCGGCAGGATAGCTTCGATTTCCTTCAAAGTCGCGCGATGCAAGGATGTTGCCACGACCTGGCCCTCAGCATCGAGCCCTGCCGTCTCGGTTCCGAAAGCGATGGTGAAATCATATGCTTTGGAAGCATCGAGCATCCGCCCGCACAGCTTGGTCGCCTCACCTAGCGCTATCGGCAAAACGCCGCTCGCCAGCGGGTCGAGCGTGCCGCCGTGACCGACCTTGACCTTGCCGAACCCAGCCTCGCGCAAATTACGCTTTACCGCCGCGACCGCTTGCGTCGAGCCCAATCCAACAGGTTTATCGAGAATGACCCAGCCATGCACGCCGCCGCTTTAGGGCAGCAGGTGTTTATGTCAATTTGACGGCGCGACGACCTGCTTGCCTGCGGCAATGGCCGCTTTGCGCTGGCGCTCACGTTCCTTGCGCGGCAGCGGCTTTTCGGACGTTGTCAGGCTAACCACCGGGCATTTCCAGCCATCGACGACAATCGAACTGAATTTGTCGAAATTCGGCGAGCCGTCGGTGTCGTATCCGATAGCTTGGGCAAAGTTCAGGCCCTGACAACCACCCTGCAGTTCGGCGTAATACCAGCGCCGCCTGCGGTCCTCCAGCCATATACCATCCTGACCATCGGCTTCGAAATTCTGGATTTCTCCACGATTTGCAAACACGATCTGCGTTTCGATACCCACTTCGGGCCAGACGTGCGGCGTGGGCTTCTTCGCCTGCAACGGGAAGGCAAGGGCGGCGCAGGAAAGCGCCAAAAGGATCGCTTTGTTCATAATGCAAAGCTTTACATGACGCAAAATGAACGCGCAATGAAAGCTCAGCCGTCTGCGCGCGCCGCCATGAAATGCTTGCGGCACATCGCGACATAGCGATCGTTGCCGCCAATCTCGGTCTGCGCGCCATCGATGACCGCCTTGCCGCACTCGTCAACGCGCAAGTTCATCGTCGCCTTGCGACCGCAATCGCAAACGCCTTTCAGCTCGACCAAGCTGTCGGCAATGCCAAGCAACGCTGCGGAGCCTGCAAACAACTCGCCCTGAAAATCGGTGCGCAGCCCATAGCAGACCACCGGAATGCCGACCTTGTCCGCCAGCCTAGCGCATTGCCAGACCTGTTCCTTGGTCAAGAACTGCGCCTCATCAATTAGCACGCACGCAAGCTGTTCCTCGTCATGCCGCCGCAGCACCGCCGTCTCGATATCGGTCGAGGCTTCGAACCGGTTGGCATCGCCCGCAAGTCCGATCCGTGAACTGATCGCGCCAAAACCGGGCCGGTCATCGAGCGCTGCAGTCCACAGCATGACTTTCATGCCGCGCTCGCCGTAATTGAACGCTGCCTGTAGCAGGGTGGACGATTTCCCTGCATTCATCGAGGCATAATAGAAATAGAGCTTGGCCATTATCTCACGCCTTTAGCGTCTCGATTGGTAGGGGTGGGTTTTTTCCCGCACCTTTGGCAACGCCGCGATCGAATGTCGTAAATGCGTCGGCTGAACGGCCGTCAAGCAAATGAACCATATCCGCAAAATCTGCGCCCGACTGGAACCGCATAATGGCCCAAAGCACAAGTTCGTCATCGACGGTCGTAACCGGCGGAAGCGACAGAAACTCTTCAAGCGCCCGAGATATGGCATCACGCGACAAAGCAAAACGTGAAGACAGGAGCCAAACGCTTTCGAGCAATACGGTCAAAGAAAGATAACAACGGTCCTGAATAATCCGATCAGCGATGGCGGCTTGCGCCTCATCGTCGCGCACCAGATAGCGCACGAGAAGATTGGTATCGATTGCCTTCACGTGTATTTCGGTCCGCCCGCTGCCCACATATCCGCAACGGCTTCGTTCATTTCCTCAATGGAAACAGGCGGGCCATCATAGCGAATGATCGACTTTATTTTTGCGGTAACCTCTTCGAAACTTTTGCCGGACTTGGCCGAGGCCTTCCGCAAAAGCACCCCATCGGGCCGCTCGACAACCTCAAATTGATCGCCAGCAGTAATTTTGAGCCGGTCCCGAACATCCTTGGGAATGACGATTTGGCCTTTTGATGAAACTGTGGTTTGCGCGTTCATTTCGGTAAGATACGTCTTACCACTCAAATTGTCAATCTTCGCGATCGCCCAAATCCTGCTGCACCTTGGGCGCGTTCAGCAGGCTTTCGATATGCGTGGCCCGATCGAAGCTGTCGTCGGAGAGAAATTTGAGCTTCGCAGCATATTTCATGCTCACCCGCGAGGCGACTTCCTTCTGGAAAAAGGCGGTGTTTGTCCGTAGCGCCTTAAGCACCGCCGCCTCATTCGCACCGAGCAATGGCTTGATGAACACCGTCGCGTGCCGCAAATCGGGCGACATCCGCACTTCGGTCACGCTTACGCTGTGGCTGGTCAGGATATCGTCATGCACCTCGCCGCGCGCGAGCAGTTCGGACAATATATGCCGGAACTGCTCGCCCACGCGCAGCAGGCGCACCGAGCGGCCTTCGGGCGATGTATCGTTATGCTTGGCCATAAAGCTCCCCGTTCAGGATAGCTAAACTCACAACGTCCGTTCACGCTCCTCGACTTCGAAGACTTCGAGCATGTCGCCTGCCACGACGTCGTTGGTATCCGCCAGCACGACGCCACATTCCATCCCGGCGCGGACTTCGTCGACATTGTCCTTGAAGCGGCGCAGCGAGGCGATTGTGGTTTTCGAAACTATGACGTCCTCGCGGGTAAGACGCGCGAACAGGCCCTTCTTGATAACACCTTCGGTGACCAGCAAACCGGCTGCCTTGTCGCGCTTGCCCGATTTGAACACGTCCTTGACTTCGGCACGTCCGACAACGGTCTCGATGATTTCCGGCCCGAGCTCGCCCGCCATTTCCTTGGCGATGTCGGCGGTCAGGTGATAGATCACGTCGAAATATTTCAGCCGCACCTTGTCGCGCTTGGCGAGCGCTGCCGCCTTGCTATTCGGACGCACGTTGAAGCCGATGAGCGGCGCGTTCGATGCGGCGGCGAGCAGCATGTCGGACTCGGTAATCCCGCCAACGCCCGCGAGCAATACGCGGACCTTGATGTCGTCAGTCGAGATGTTGTTAAGCGCGGTGACGATTGCCTCGACCGAACCCTGCACGTCGCCCTTGATGACCACTGGATATTCCATCGCGCGTGTGGCCGATAGCTGGTCGAACAGGTTTTCGAGGTTTGGCGCTTCCTGCGTCGTGCGGGCCTTGGTCGACTGTTCCTTGCGGTAGAGCGCGACTTCGCGGGCACGGGCTTCGTTTTCGACCACGGTCAACACATCGCCCGCCGACGGAACGCCGGTCAGGCCGAGCACTTCGACCGGCATTGAGGGGCCAGCTTCGGGAACCTGCTGCCCCTTGTCGTTGACGATGGCGCGAACCTTGCCGCTTTCCGAACCGACGACGAAAATATCGCCGCGCTTCAGTGTGCCGCGCTTGACCAGAACCGTTGCAACTGCACCGCGGCCCTTGTCGAGTTGTGCCTCTACGACAATCGCTTCCGCTTCGCGGTCAGGATTAGCTTTCAGTTCCATCAGTTCGGCCTGCAACGCCAGCTTGTCGAGCAGATCGTCGAGGCCGGTTTTCTTCAGCGCTGACACTTCGACATCCTGCACATCGCCGCCCATTTTTTCGACGATGACTTCATGTTCGAGCAGGCGTTCGCGTACCTTCTGTGGGTTCGCGCCTTCCTTGTCGATCTTGTTGATTGCCACAATCATCGGCACGTTGGCGGCCTTGGCGTGTTTGATCGCCTCGATTGTCTGCGGCATCAGGCCATCGTCGGCGGCAACCACCAGGATGACGATATCGGTCACCGACGCGCCGCGCTGACGCATCTGCGTGAAAGCTTCGTGGCCCGGGGTATCGAGGAAGGTGATGAGCGAGCCATCCTTTGCCTTCACCTGATAGGCACCGATATGCTGGGTAATCCCTCCCGCTTCGCCCGAGACGACATTCGCGCCGCGCAAGGCATCGAGCAGAGAGGTCTTGCCGTGGTCGACATGGCCCATCACGGTGACGACCGGCGGGCGCGGCTTCAGTGTCGCTTCGTCGTCGACATCGTCATGATGCAGGATATCGACGTCGGCATCGGCGACGCGGACGATGTTGTGGCCGAATTCCTCGATCACCAGTTCGGCGGTGTCCTGATCGATTACATCGGTACTAGCGACAGGCGAACCCATGCGGAACAGCGCCTTGACCAGGTCGTTGGTCTTTTCGGCCATGCGGTTGGCGAGTTCCGACACAGTGATTGTTTCGGGAACGATAACGTCGCGCGCCTGCTTGGGCTGGGCCTGACGATTGCCACCGCCATGCAGGCGCTTCTCCTTTTCGCGCGCGCGCTTCAGCGCGGCGAGCGAACGCGCGCGCGCGCCTTCGTCGTCGCTCAGCGCGCGAGTGACGGTCAGCTTGCCCGACTGGCGGCGATCGCTGGTGCGATCGCGCGTTGGACGGTGCGGTGCTTTCTTGTCGTCGCGCTCGCGCTCGGCGGGCGCAGCTGAGACGACCGGCGCGGACGGCGCTGGACGGCGGGGCGCTTCAACCGGCGTGAAGCGGCGCGGCGGCGGCGTTACGCCGTCGTCATTCTGCTCTTCGACTTCGGGTTCGTGACGCACGACAACAGGCGCTTCCTCCACCTTGCCCTTGTCGGCGGCACGACGCTTTTCTTCTTCGGCGGCGCGGGCGCGGGCTTCGTCTTCACGGCGGCGCGTATCTTCCTGCATCGCCATCCGCGCTTCTTCGGCTTCGCGCAGCAGCTTTGCCTGCCGCTCCTGCCGCGTCAGCATGTCGTCCGCAGCCGGTTTCGGCTTGGGCGCAGCAACGGGAGCCGCGACGGGCGGCGGAGGCGGGGGTGGCGGAGGCGCGGCTTCAGGCTCGGCCACAAAACCGGGCTTGCCAACAAGCTTCTTGCGCTTCACCTCGACCACCACCTTGTTGGTGCGGCCATGGCTGAAGGTCTGCTTCACTTCGCCCGACTCAAGCGTCCGGCTCAGCGTGAGCGGCTTGCGCGTCAGTGTCGGTTTATTAATATCATCACTCATCGAAACAGAACCCGTCCTTATTCTTCTATAGCGGGGATATCAGTATCAGCGCCCCGCATGCCGGACGCAGTGCCTCCGGAATCGTGGGGCGCATTACTGCATCCTTTGAAATTTAGCCAGCGTCCAAGATGATGCATCACCCTGTCCGCTGCTTTTTGGTCGATTATCGCCACATGCACGGCGTTTTGCCGCCCGAGCGCAGCCGATAATGCGTCGCGGTCCACCGGCAGCTTGATGCCGCCCTTGCCCGATCCTTCGGCATCTTCGCCGACACGCCAGGCCTGATCGCGCTTGCCGCTGCCGTCTAGGCTGGCGTCGGAGGCGTGAAGGAGGAGCCGGACCTGACCAGCGCGCGATGCGCCGTCGATCTGCGTTGCCCCCAAGATAAGATGCCCTGCCCGCGCTTCCAAGCCCAGCCGGTCGAGAAATGCCTTTTCAAGGCCGCGCTCGATGCGTCCCGCAATATCGTCAGCGAGGTCGATCTTGTCGGTCTTGAACGCACGGCGCAGCAATCCGGCCAACTTGCCCTTGGCCTGAGCCTTGGCAAGCTCCTCACCGGTGACACCAATCCACGCGCCACGCCCAGGGGCCTTGGCGAACAGGTCGGGCGCGACATTGCCGTCAGGCCCGAGCGCAAGCCGGATGAGCTGGGCGCGTGTCCCGTGCTCACCCGATATTATGCACTTCCTTATTGGGGAGTGTCGGTCCTCATTGGGAGGGTTCCGCTGCAATGGCGTCCTCCTCTTCAAACCAATGGGCGCGGGCCGCCATGATGATTTCGTTGCCCTGCTCTTCGTTCAGCCCGAAGACCGCGAGAATGCCCGCTTTTTCTTCGGTGCGGTTGCGGCGGTCGTTGCGATCGTTCCGGTCGCCGCGTTCGTTGCGGCGCGGTTCGCGGGCCTTCTGGATCAGCTCGTCGGTGGCAAGGTCGGCCAGATCGTCGAGCGTCTTTATTCCAGCCTTGCCGAGCACGACCAGCATCGCTTCCGTCAGATGCGGCAGTTCGCCCAGCGCATCCTCGACGCCCAGTTCGCGGCGTTCGGCGCGGTTGGCTTCTTCGCGGCGTTCCAAAGCTTCCTGCGCGCGGCTCTGCAATTCTTCAGCAAGGCCTTCGTCGAAGCCTTCGATCGCCGCGATTTCGGCGGGATCGACATAGGCGACTTCTTCAAGTTCGCTAAAGCCTTCAGCGACCAGCAACTGCGCAAGCGTTTCGTCGACGTCGAGTTCCTGCTGGAACATTTCGGAGCGTTCGACAAATTCCTTCTGGCGCTTCTCGCTCGATTCCTGCTCGGTCATGATATCGATGCCGCGCCCGGTAAGCTGCGAAGCCAGACGGACATTCTGCCCGCGACGGCCGATGGCAAGGCTCAATTGATCGTCGGGAACGACAACCTCGATCCGGCCTTCGTCCTCGTCGATGACCACGCGGCTGACCGTTGCCGGTTGCAGCGCGTTGACGATGAAGGTCGCGGTGTCTTCGGACCAGGGGATGATGTCGATTTTTTCGCCCTGCATTTCCTGCACGACCGCTTGGACGCGGCTGCCCTTCATGCCGACGCAGGCGCCGACGGGGTCGATGCTGCTGTCATAGCTGATGACGCCGATCTTGGCTCTGGAGCCGGGGTCGCGTGCGGCGGCCTTGATTTCGATGACGCCGTCGTAGATTTCAGGGACTTCCTGCGCGAAGAGCTTTTTCATGAAGTCGGGATGCGCACGGCTTAACAAAATCTGCGGCCCGCGATTTTCGCGCTGCACCTTCATGATGAGCGCGCGAACGCGGTCTCCGTTGCGGACAACTTCGCGCGGGATTTGCTGGTCGCGACGGATGACGCCTTCTGCGCGGCCCAGATCGACGACGACATGGCCGAACTCGACCGACTTGACGACGCCGGTGATGATTTCGCCTGCGCGCTCCTTGAATTCTTCAAACTGGCGCTCCCGCTCGGCGTCACGCACCTTCTGGAAGATAACCTGCTTTGCCGACTGCGCGTCGATGCGACCCAGATCGACGGCGGGCAAAGGATCGACGATGAAGTCACCGATAACCGCACCCTTTTGCAGCTTCTCTGCCTGCTTCAGGTCGACCTGCTTGAAATAATCCTCGACCTCTTCGACGACCTCGACGACGCGCCACAGGCGAAGGTCGCCGGTCTGCGTATCGAGCTTGGCGCGGATATCGTTCTCGGCACCGTAACGCGCACGCGCGGCGCGCTGGATTGCTTCTTCGAGCGCCTCGACGACAATCGCCTTGTCGATCATCTTCTCTGATGCGACCGCGTTCGCAATCGCGAGCAGCTCGGCCTTGTTGGCGGAAATCGGGTTAGCCATTGTCTTCGTCCTGTTGGTCTTCGGTGATGGGGTCTGCCTCGATCTCGTCGGCACCATCGGTCGCGATGGGCGCAGTCGACGCAATCAGGCGGTCTGTCAAGAGCAGCTTGGCGCTGCCGAGATTAGAAAATGCGAATGTCAGGCGGCCAGACTTGCGGTCGTCGACAAGGATGGTCTCGCCATCGACACCGGCAAGGTCGCCGCGGATATTCCGGCGGCCATCGATCGGCTCGGCAAGCTCTACCTTCGCCTCATGCCCCGCCCAGTCGGCAAAATCGGCAAGCCTGGTCAAAGGACGGTCGATGCCGGGCGAGCTGACTTCGAGGCGGTATGCTTCTTCTATGGGATCGAGTTCGTCGAACCTGTCCGAAATGCGGTGCGACAAGGCAGCGCAATCGTCGATGTTGAGCTGCCGTGTGTCGGGACGTTCGGCCATGACCTGCAGCGTCGGCTCGTCGCTCCCCTGTCCGCCGGTTTCGAACCACGCAACACGCACGAGAGCAAAGCCGAGGGCTTCGGCTTCGGGCGTTATCAATGCGGTCAATTTGTCCAGATCGGGCAACGTCGTTCTTTCGTTTTGTGACATGCAAAGCCTCTTGGTGCCGGCCCCGTTCGGCGCCAGCCCTTCCAAAGTCTCACAATGTCAGGATGGCCATGATATAGCTGGCGCGTTCGGGGTTTGCAAGCCTCTTGCCAAGGGAACTTCGATGCACCAACTTGCGTTGGTCTATCGAGAGGAGCCTCCCCCATGAAATCCACCTATTTGTTACTCGGCGCATCGTTGCTTGTCGCCGCCTGCCAATCCGGCACCAGCGAAGCCGCGCCGTCCACGAGCGGCGACAAGCCGTTCGAAACCACTGTCGTCGCCGATTTCGACGAACCTTGGGCGATGACCTTCATCCCCGGTGGCAACCAAGCGCTGATTACCGAAAAGAGCGGCAAGCTCCTGCTCTGGGAAAGCGGCGGGCCTGTGGTCGAAGTCTCAGGCGTGCCGAAAGTCGCCTATGGCGGCCAGGGCGGGCTCGGTGATGTGATCCTGCATCCCGATTTTGCCAATAACAAATATGTCTATCTCAGCTACGCCGAAGCAGGCGAAGGCGGTTATGGCGCGGCGGTCGCCCGCGGCAAGCTGGAAATGACCGACGGCAAGCCAGCGCTCACAGGCGTTCAGGTCATCTACCGGCAGGAACCGAAGGTATCGGGGCAAGGCCATTATGGGCACCGTATGGCCTTCGGTCCCGATGGCATGCTCTATATCAGCAACGGCGACCGGCAGAAATTCGATCCGGCGCAAGACCTGAATTCAAACCTCGGCAAGATCGTCCGCTTGACCGATGGGGGCATGATCCCTTCCGACAATCCCTTTTACGACCAGGGCCGCGTCAAGGCGCAAATCTGGTCCTACGGCCACCGCAACCCGCTCGGCATCGCTTTCGATGCGCAAGGGCGGCTGTGGAATCAGGAAATGGGTCCGGCGGGCGGCGATGAACTAAACCTCGTGAAGAAAGCCGCCAACTATGGTTATCCCAAAGTATCAAACGGCAACCATTATGACGGCCGCGATATTCCCGACCATAAAGCGGGCGACGGCTTTGAGGCGCCAAAGGTCTTCTGGAACCCGGCCATCTCGCCTGGCGGGCTGATGATCTATTCAGGCGATTTGTTCGCGGACTGGAAAGGCAGCGCATTCTTAGGCGGCCTTGGCGCGAAGGCGCTGGTGCGCGTCAAGCTCGACGGCGAAAACGCCAGCAAGGCCGACCAATGGGACATGGGCGCACGCATCCGTGAAGTGGAGCAAGGCCCCGACGGCGCGATCTGGCTGCTAGAGGATGGCGCACGCGGTTCGGAAGGCCGCCTGCTCAAACTGACGCCCAAACGCCAATAGAACCCTGAAGCAGCAAGTCGATATCATTCAACTCTGTTGTCGAACGTTCCTACTCAGACGTTCGACAACGACGGTCAACGCTCCGCATATCAACAGGATCGGGAAGAAGAGCCAAATAAGAGCTAATACAAACTCGCCCAGCAATTCGGAGTAAGACAGACAACCCTTCATGAAAAGTTCGGCCAAATTTCGGAGGCTGTCCAGCGAAACTCGGCAAGTGACGCTAACAAATGAAACGTTGGAGTATTTCGCCGCAACAAGCACCCAAGTGACCCCGCCGAGAATCAGCATCGCGATATAGGTCGCGAGTAATTTTCGCCTTCGGTATCGCACTGTTCGGGTCATTGGGGGACGGCAGTGACCGTCCCCGACAGGTCGGCGAGAAATGAGCGAACGCGCTTGGCATTTACGCCAAGGTCACCCTCGCCGACGCGGCTGATCGAGCGCATATCGACGATGCTGCCCTCGCCGGTTTCGGTCGGCTTCACTCGCAGGACTATGTCGTCCTTGAAGCGAAAAAGACTGCTTGTGTCGGTGGCCTCAAGCCGCCCCTCTTCTGGAAGCACCGAAGCCACATCCCAACCACGCGCTTCCGCCAACCGCTCGGCTTTCGCCACCACCGACGGCACAGGCTCGTTGATACGCACCGAGCGGATATCGTCATATTCCTTCTGGTGAATAAGCACCCAACGCTGCTGCGGGCTCATGCCCTTCATATTCTTGTCGTCCATGCCGGGGATGGCATCGAGATTGTCGGGCCGCAGCGTCAACGTGCGAAAAACGGGCGGGTCGGCGAGGTCGGTCGAAATGTCATGGATCGCCGGCGTGGTGAACGAGGCGATGGCATAGCTGCCGACCCAGCCGACATAGACCACCGCTAGCACGATCCCCGCCCAACGGCGCAAGCGCGGCGGGGGCACAATCGCTTTCCTTGCGCGGGTGCCAAGCAAAAGGCCAAGCACGATAGCGGCCAGCCCCAGGAAGAACGCCCAGGTCACGCCGTTGATGCCTGTGGTATAATTCCAGAATCCCCAGCCAGTCCCGAGCGCGGCAATAAGTCCCCACAACAACGCACCGCCGCCCGCAAGCAGAACGAGCGTTCCCTGAAAATCGAATTTCGTCGCGGAAGCAGGCGCGGTTTCCGGGGACGGCGGAGCAGTTTCGACTTGCGGCTCGACTGCCTCGACCGGAATTTCCTGCTCGCTCACGCTCTTATCTCCCCTGTGAGACCGTGTAATGCGCACAGGCTAGGCGAAGTTCCGGCCAAAGGCAATTTGCCGAACGGAAATTGGAGAAGCTTTACATTCAGTTGGACAAAGCGCCACGCCGCTGACAGGAGGCGGCATGATTGCCGACCCGATACAGCAAAAGCGCGCGAGGCATTTCGTCCTGTTGACGGTGTTTATCTATGCCGTCGGTTTCGGCATCGTCATGCCGGTATTGCCTGACCTCATACGTGACCTGACGCAAGTCAGCCTGTCCGAAGCGACAAGGCTGGGCGCGTGGATCGGCGCGGCATACGCGATTTTCCAGTTTCTGATGGGTCCGTTGATGGGCAATCTGGGCGACCGCTTCGGCAGGCGACCGATCTTTCTGGTCTCGCTTTTCGGCTTCGGCGCGGATTTCCTGCTGATGGGGCTGGCGCCGTCGATCATCTGGCTATTCGTCGGTCGCTCGGTGGCAGGCGGCTTCGGCGCGATTTTCGGTCCGGCGAACGCCGCGATGGCCGACATGTCCAGCTCCGAGGAACGCGCGGCGAGCTTCGGCAAGGTCGGCGCGGCATTCGGCCTTGGTTTCATCATGGGTCCGGCACTAGGCGGACTGCTTGCCGATTTCGGCCCGCGGTTGCCTTTTTTCATCGCGGGCGGCCTTGCTATTGCGAATGGCATTTACGGCTATTTCGTGTTTCCCGAGACGATGTCGGAAGACCGCAAGCGCCCCTTCGAATGGCGGCGGGCCAATCCCTTGGGCGCGCTCGCCAGCTTGGGCAAAATCAGGGGCATATTGCCGATTGCGGCAATCTATTTCCTGTGGGTCTGCGCGATCAATATCTACCCCGCCTCCTGGGCATTTTTCGCACCCGCGCAATTGGGCTGGGACAGCAAGATGGTCGGCATTTCTCTCACTCTGGTGGGCGTGTCGATGTTTATCTTCCAGTCATCGATTATCGGGCGCGTCGTGAAACGCTTCGGCGAACGCAAAACCGCCGCCATCGGAATGACGTTTGGCCTCCTAAGCTTTTCGATCACTGCCTTTCTCACTAACGGCACTGTGGCATTGATGCTCAACATCCTGAACGGATTTTCTGGGATGGCCATGCCTGCCGTTAACGCAATGATGTCGCAACGCACGCCGCCCAACCAGCAAGGCGAATTGCAGGGGCTGAATGGCAGCATGTCGGCGCTGGCGTTTTTGCTGGCGCAGCTCGTATACAATAATACGCTGTCGGTTTTCACCAGCGACAGTGCGCCGGTATATTTTCCGGGAGCGATTTTCCTGATTGCCGCCAGCCTTGCCGTCGTCACGCTAACGTCCCTATTCTTCCTCGCCAAACGCAGCGAGCAACTCGCAGAAGCGTAAGAATGAGCGTATTGCTTCCTCTTTCCAGCGTCACCGCTAACGATGTCGAAAACCTGCTCGACGATGCCTTTGGCTTGGACCGGCATCAGCGGACGGCATATATGCTGCGCCAAGGCATGGCGGTTATCAATCATTTGTCCTTTGCCATTCTTGATGAAAGTGTAGTGGTTGGCAGCATTCAGTGCTGGCCCGTTGCGGTCGGCAACGCGTCATTGATCCTTGTGGGTCCGGTTGCGGTTGCGTCCGCCAAACAAAATGGCGGGCTGGGTCATAGGCTGATGACCACCATGCTCGAAGCAGCAACGCCGCATGATCCACCGATGGTGATGATTGGCGATCCCGAATATTATGGCCGCTTCGGATTCTTTGCAGAAGGGACCGACAGTTGGACTCTGCCCGGACCATGGGAACCGCACCGCCTGCTCCTGCGCAATCCGCTGGGAGTGGTTTTGCCGGAAACAGGAATGCTCGGCCCAAGGCTTTGACGCCCGATAGCTTTGCCCTTATCGCCATCTTATGCCCTATGAAGCTCCCGACCTTGCCAAACTGAGCCTTGCCGAAATCGCCGAAATGGCGGAGCAACGCAAATTGCCGCCGGTGGAAAGCTGGCAGCCAAGTGATATTGGCGACAGCGAAATGCGGATCGCTGCGGACGGCAAATGGTTCCACCAAGGCGGAGAGATCACCCGGCCCGCAATGGTGCGGGCCTTCTCCAGCCTGCTGCGCCGCGACGCCGATGGCAGCCACTGGCTGGTAACGCCGCAACAGAAACTTTCGATCGAAGTAGACGATGCCCCCTTCGTTGCTGTTGAAATGCAGAACGAAGGAAGCGGCCAAGCACGCAAGCTGGCTTTCCGTTTGAACAGCGACGATCTCGTTGTTGCCGGACCCGACCACATGCTGGAACTCTATAACGGCCTGCCCTATCTGAACGTTCGCGGTGGCCTGTGGGCAAAACTCAATAGACAGGTATATTACGAATTGGCCGAGATCGCTCTTGAGGAGAATCCGGAAGAACCGGGTGCTTGGAGCGGGGGCATGTTCTTCCTCATCGGGGCCGCTCCTTGAACTGGATCGAACGCATCGAAGCCGCACTCAACCCGGCGCGAAGTGTCGCGATCGAGGACGAACGCTATCTGGGCGACACCGACCATCGCGCCGCCGCCGTGCTGATTCCCATAACCGACCGCACCGAACCGGGCGTTATCCTGACGCAGCGGCCGGAGTGGTTGCGCAGCCACGCCGGGCAAGTCGCCTTCCCCGGCGGCAAGGTCGACGAAACCGATGCCGACGCGATTTCCGCTGCCTTGCGCGAGGCCAACGAAGAATTGAGCATCTGCCCGAGCGATGTGCGGGTCATCGGCGTTGCCGACACCTATTTTTCGGGCAGCGGCTATCGTATCGAACCGGTGGTCGGCATCATCCCGCCCGACCTACCGCTGCGCGCGGACCCGGGGGAAGTTGAGGACTGGTTCGAAGTGCCGCTCGCCTTCCTGCTTGACCCCGGCAACGCCGTGAAGAAAGAAACGAACTGGAACGGGCAGCTGCGGACCTATTATGACATGCAATGGGGCGAAAGGCGGATTTGGGGCGTTACCGCCGGGATCATCGCCAATCTGGCACGGCGGCTGACATGAGCGGACCGCTTCCCGCTGCTGAATGGCGCAATGCCGAAGGGCTGAAGCAGATTGTGGAGGCTCTGCAAGATGAACATGGCGGGCCACAATTTGTCGGCGGCGCGGTGCGCGACACACTGCTCGGGCTGGAAGTTTCGGATGTCGATCTGGCCACCACAATGTTGCCAGAAGCGGTCATCGACCGGCTGGAAGCAGCACGTATCAAGGCCATTCCGACTGGCCTTGATCACGGCACGGTCACTGCGGTCGCGGACGGCAAGAATTACGAGATAACAACGCTGCGCCGGGATGTCGCGACCGACGGACGCCGCGCGGTGGTGGCTTTCTCGACGGACTGGCGCGAAGATGCCGCTCGGCGCGATTTCACAATAAACGCGCTTTATGCAAACCCGCAGAACGGCGAAATTTTCGACTATCATGGTGGTTTACCGGATCTGGAAGCAGGCATCATCCGCTTCATCGGTGATGCCGAGCAGCGCATCGCCGAGGATTTTTTGCGCATATTGCGCTATTTCCGCTTCCTTGCGCGCTACGGGCGCGGCCCGGTCGATCCGCAAGCCATTGCCGCCTGCGCAAAAGGCGCGAACGGCCTGATCGCTCTATCTCGCGAACGCATCGCGCAGGAACTGACAAAGCTATTGGTTTTGCCCGACCCCGTCGAAGCCATTTCGCTGATGGTCGAACATGGCATTTTTGGGCCATTTCTGCCGGAACTTACCGGAGATGCGGTCGAAAGGTTGACCGCGCTCATCGAACGGCAGAAGCTATTCACACAGCCGATGTCGTTGCCTGCACGGCTGCTCACCTTGCTGCCGAATGACCGCGTTGTAGTCGACCGCGTTGCTGCGCGGTTGAAGCTGTCGAACAAGATGCGTGAAGCGCTGACAATGCGTGTCTCCGTAAGCCCCCCAACCGCCGCCAATATCCGCGCGCTGGCTTATCGAAACGGCATGGAATGCGCGCGCGATGTTGCCATGCTATATGCCGACGACGACAATATCGGTGCCTGCCTCGCGCAGCTCAAAGGTTGGGACGTACCTGCCTTCCCGCTAAAGGGTGGCGACCTGATCGCTATGGGACTGGAAGCGGGGCCGAAAGTAGCAAAAACCTTGCAGGCTATTGAAGCGTTATGGGTTTTGGAAGGCTTTCCGCAAACCGAAAGGCTTGCACAAATCGCAGATCAACGTGTCGCCGAGGCGCAATCCGCTTCGAGGAAAGCATAAGCCGCTTCGGCAGTCAGCGGTCTGGCAAAATAATAGCCCTGGCCCACGGAGCACCCGAGGCGGCGTAGCACATCGGAAATTTCTTCGCTCTCGATGCCTTCGGCGGTGGTTTTCATGCCCAACGCGCGCGCCAGCGACAAAACGGTGCGCACAATTGCGCGCTTGTCTTTGTCGACCATCATGTCAGCCACAAAACTGCGGTCGATTTTCAACACATCGATCGGCAATTGCTGCAAATAAGCGAGGTTCGAATAGCCCGTACCAAAATCGTCCATGGCCAAATGCGTATCGAGCCCCTTCAGCGCATCGAGCAGGCGCTTTGCGCCGTCGGGGTCGTTAATGAAGGCGCTTTCGGTCAGTTCCAGCGTCATTCGGTCACCAGAAACATCGGCACCAGATAGTGCCGAGCGAACCGCCTCTACGACATCGTCGCGCTGCATCTGCACCGCCGACATGTTGACCGAAATGCGAAAATCGGACGTGCCAGCAAGCTTCGCATCCCAATCGGCGATGGTCTGCGCGGCCTGTTCCAGAGCCCAGCGGCCGAGCGGCACGATCAACCCGCTTTCTTCGGCAACCGGAATGAAATCGACCGGCGAGATTGCGCCCAGATCGGGGTGCTGCCAACGCGCCAGCGCCTCGAAACCGCTGAGCGAACCTGTCCCCAGATCGACCAGCGGCTGATAATGCAGATCCAGCTCGCCGCGTTGCAGCGCCCGGCGGAGGTCGGTTTCCATGCTGAACCGGCGGCGCGCGGTGTCCACGGTGCCGGTCGCGTAAAGTTCGAACGATTTGGTGACCTTGGCACGTTTCAAGGCGATCTGCGCGTGGCGCAGCGTATCCATCGGATCATCGCCACCGACTTCGCCCACCGCCGCCGCGACCGCACACTCGACCTGGATTTCGAGGTTCGATAGCTGGCACGGATCGGCGAAAGCGTCGGTTAATCGCTTGGCGATCCGTTCGACGTCGGTTCCGTCTTCGCCCAGCTTGACGAACAGGGCAAACTCGTTGCCGTTCAAACGGCAGAGGATTTCGTTGCTGCGAATGCGCGAGTTCAGGCGACGTGCAACGGTCATGATCAGCTCGTCGCCTGCCATCGTGCCAACAGACTCGTTCACCCGGCTGAACCGCGCAAGGTCGAACAGGATGATGGCGTAAGTCGAGGCCGAACCTGATGCGACCAGCCCCTCAATGGCCAATTCGATTTCTTCCTCGAAACCGGTGCGGTTGTAAAAGCCCGTCAGGCTGTCACTCAGCATTTCGCGACGCAGGTTGATGCGGCTGACGGCCTCGGCGGTGCGGTCGACTATCGACAACAGCAATGTGGTGCCTTCGGGCCCGAAGCGCGCGATGCTTATTTCCAGCTCGCGAGGGTTGACCGCATCTGCCGACCGCCAGCATTCGAAATGCGTGTCGCGTCCGGTTTCGACCATCGCGAACACCCGTTCGGCGAGTGTGGCCATATCCAGCCCCGGTTCGCGTTTGAATCCGATGGCGAGATCGTCGAACAATTTATTGCTGAGAACGTGGCGAACCCGATTCCCGTCGAGACGGAAAACTGCGCCGGCAATCGGAAGCGACGCAAGCCAGCCATATTCGACTTTCGGATCAACGGGTTGCAGCGATCGGCCCTTGCTCAGCATAGCGCTGAAGGGCGATATTTCGGCAATTTCCCGGCGACTTGTCATTTTCATTACCGCCCGCGATACCACGCAGTTGTAAAAAATCGTCACTCAAATCGTAGCGAACAAAGGGTTAACGAGGCGGTAACGTCCGGTTAATCGAAACGGTTGTTGCGCGGAAATCCTTGTGGCGGCAATCGGCCCGCCGCACCTCGCGCGACACGCCAGAGCGACATGTCGTTCTCGGTTCGCGTCCGCCCGCTGTCGCCGCCCATCGTCCAGCTCAGCCCCTCGCTCATGCGGAAGCAGATCGCGTCGGACAGTCCGCCATCCTTGTACCTTTGCAGCGTAACGCCTTGCCCCTTGGCCATTTCGGGGATTTCCGACATCGGGAAGGCAACCAGTTTCCGGTTGTCCCCCACGACCGCAACATATTGGTCCTTCAGCAAAGCCTCGTCATCGGTCGCAGCAGGCGCAAGCCGCACGACCTTCAGCTTCGATCCGGGCTTTAGCGTAACAACACCCCGCCCCTTGCGCGTTTCGGCAACGACGTCGGCCATTTTTGCGATGAAGCCCTTGCCTGTCGAGGCCGCGAGCAACATCCGGCCATCTGGCGTCACAGGAAACACCGATACAATGTCGTTCCCCGCCTCGATATCGATCATCGACCCCACCGGCTCACCGAAACCGCGCGCGCCGGGCAATTTGTCCGCGCCCACGGTGTAAAAGCGGCCGTTGGCGGTCGCGATCAATATCTTGTCGGTGGTCTGCGTGTGGAAGGCAAAGGCAAGGCCGTCGCCTTCCTTGAACTTGTAATCCTGCTTGGCGGAAAGGTCCGCATGGCCTTTCATCGCCTTGATCCAGCCGCGCTTCGACATGATCACCGTCACCGGCTCTCGCTCGACAAAGGCTTCGAGCGATATCTCGCGCGCCTGCCCGGCTTCTTCCAGGCTGGTGCGGCGACGACCGAGTTCGGTGTCTTCTGCATAGCCCTTGCGCAGCGCGGCGAGGTCTTTCTTCAACCGTGTCTTCTGCCGCGCAGGGCTTTCGATCAGTTGAACAAGGCCTTCGCGCTCGGCCTTCAATGCGTCCAACTCGCGGCGAAGTTCCATTTCCTCCAACTTGCGCAAGCTCCGCAACCGCATGTTGAGGATCGCCTCGGCCTGCCGGTCGGTCAGCTGGAATTCCTCCATCATCACCGGCTTGGGCTCATCCTCGGTGCGGATGATCTCGATGATGCGGTCGAGATTGAGGAAGGCAATGATATAGCCTTCGAGCAGTTCCAGCCGCGCATCGATCTTCTCCAGCCGGTGCTGCGATTTGCGGACAAGGACTTCCAACTGATGCCGCAGCCAGTGGCGCAAGACCTCGCCAATGCTCATCACCCGCGGCGTGCGCTCGGCATCGAGCACATTCATATTGAGCGAAAAGCGCGTTTCGAGATCGGTCAGCCGGAACAGCGCGTTTTTCAGATCGTCGGGGTCGACATTGCGGCTCTTGGGCACGAGCACGATGCGGATCGCCTCGTCGCTCTCGTCGCGCACATCTTCGAGGATAGGCAGCTTCTTGTCGGCAATTAGCTGTGCGATTTGCTCGATCAGCTTGCCCTTCTGCACCTGATAGGGGATTTCCGAGACGACCAATTGCCACGTCCCGCCCGACTGCTTCTCGACCCCGGTCGCTTCCCAGCTGCCATCATCGAGCCGTCCGTTCGAAAACCGCGCGCGCACCCGCATTGCGCCACGCCCCGAAGCATAAGCCGCGCTGATAACCTCTTTGGCGTCGACCAGCACGCCGCCGGTGGCAAAATCGGGACCCTGCACGATCGCCATGATCTGCTCATGTGTGGCTGCTGGCTCGTCGATCAGCAACGTCGCAGCATCGATAATCTCCGCGGCATTGTGCGACGGAATGCTCGTCGCCATCCCCACCGCAATCCCGCTCGCTCCATTGGCCAGCAGGTTCGGGAAAAGCCCCGGCATAACCTCGGGCTCTTCATCCTCGCCATTGTAAGTCGGACGGAAATCGGTAGCATTTTCATCGAGCCCGTTCATCAGCTCAATCGCGGTTTTGGTCAGCCGGGCTTCGGTATAGCGATAGGCCGCCGCATTATCGCCGTCGATATTGCCGAAATTCCCCTGCCCGTCGACCAAAGGATAGCGCAGCGAGAAGGTTTGCGCGAGGCGAACCATCGCGTCATAGACCGACTGGTCGCCATGCGGGTGATATTTACCGATAACATCGCCGACAACGCGCGCGCATTTCTTGTAGCCCTGCGTCGGGTCGAGCCGCAGCAGCCGCATCGCCCACAACAACCGGCGATGCACCGGTTTCAGGCCATCGCGCAAATCGGGCAACGACCGGGCGGTGATCGTCGACATTGCGTAAATCAGGTACCGCTCGGACAAGGCTGCATCGAACGGCGCATCGACTATGGCGTCGAACGGATCTTCGGACGGCGGAACGAGGGTATCTGGCATTGGGGGTCCGATAGCCGCGCACTTGCGCTCCGCCAAGCGGCTAATGCGAACAAATTGTGGACGACGCTTTCAGACCGCGAAAGCGTGGCTCGATTGCAACAATCCTTTAACAATCGGTAACGCCCCAACGCTAACGCTGGTCAAGGCGTTGTTTCGGTGGCAGCTTTTCCGAAATTGCCCGGACAAACAATGAGGGAATGGAAAAATGGCTCGCAGCATGACATTATTGAAACTTGCTTTCACCCTTTCGGCAAGCGCGATGGCGACAGGAATCGCAACGCCTGCCTTGGCCCAGAACGAAACGCTTGCCGGGGAAGAAGATACCTCCCCGCAAAACGCGATTATCGTTACCGGCACACGCCGCACCGACCGAACCGTAGCTGACAGCCCGGTTCCGGTCGATGTTATCGGCGGCGAAGAGCTGCTGAACAGCGGTACGACGGAAACCAACCGGCTGCTGAACCAGCTTGTCCCCTCTTTCAACTTCCCGCAGCCGTCGCTCACCGACGGCACAGACTCCCTCCGTCCGGCAACGCTGCGCGGACTTGCACCTGATCAGGTGCTGGTGCTGGTCAATGGCAAGCGCCGACATCAGTCTTCACTCATCAACCTTAACGGCTCGGTCGGGAGGGGTTCGACTGCCGTGGACATGAATACGATCCCGCCGCTTGCAATCGAACGCATCGAGGTGCTGCGCGACGGCGCTGCCTCGCTCTACGGCTCCGATGCTATCGCGGGCGTCATCAACGTCCAGCTCAAAAAAGGCATCGGCGGGCGTGCGCAGGCATCGTTCGGCAGATATGTGACGACGATGGAAGACGTCGGGCAAGTGGACACGGTTTCGCTTACCACCGGCGCTGCCGATAACCCGACCATCACTTACACCGGAAACGACCGCAAGCGACGCGACGGCGACACCTATACCTTTGCGTCCAACTTCGGTTTGCCACTGGGCGAAGGCGGCTATTTGAACCTTACCGCCGAATATAAGGACCGGTCGCCGACCAACCGTTCGGGGCCCGATATCCGCCGCAATTATTTTGCAGCGGGCGATCCGCGCGAAGCAACGTTCAACCGATATGCCCACCGCTATGGGGATGGCGTCTCGAAGGATCTCAATTTCTTCGTCAATGCAGGTTATGAATTTTCAGACGCGGCTGAGTTTTACACCTTCGGTAGCTATGGTGTGCGTGACGGTAACGGTGCCGGGTTCTACCGGCGTTCGTCGGATGTCCGCAACCGCGATTGGGCGGCTTCTACCACGACCTTCATTCCCATTTACGCCGACGGCTTTCTGCCGATAATCGCGAGCGAAATCGTTGATATTTCAGCAGCCGCAGGTTTGCGCGGCGCACTGGGCACCTGGGATTATGACTTGTCGTTCGTGTACGGTTCCAACCTGCTGAACTACAAGATCGAAAACAGCGTCAACACCTCGTTAGGCGGTGTCGAAAGCGCCCGCCGCTTCGACGCTGGCGGACTGCGCTCGGGACAGACGTCGATCAATCTCGATATTCGCCGCGATCTCGACATCGGCATCGGAGAAAGCGTGTCGCTGGCGTTCGGCGGCGAATATCGCGACGAGAATTACAAGATCGTACCCGGTGAACTGCAGAGCTATATAAACGGGCCATTCTCGGCTGCTCCCTTCAATGCGGCGGGCGGCTCGCAGGTCTTCCCCGGCTTCCGCCCTAGCAATGCGACGGACGTATCGCGCGACAGCTTTGCGGGATATGTCGAACTCGATGCCGATTTGACCGACAGTTTGACCTTGCAACTCGCCGGTCGCTACGAAAACTACAGCGACTTCGGCGATACCATCAACGGCAAGGCTGCCGCGCGGTTCGAACCGATAGAAGGCTTCGCTATTCGTGGTTCGGTTTCTACCGGCTTCCGTGCCCCGAGCCTGGCGCAACAGTCATTCGCGACAACATCGACCAACAATGTCGGTGGCGTCCTGATCGAAATCGGAACTTTCCCGGTAAGTTCGCCAGTGGCAGTGGCGCTAGGTGCACAGCCGCTGGAACCGGAAAAGTCTCTCAATTTTGGCGCTGGTGTGACCATCGGTCTGATCGACGGGCTCAACATTACCGCCGATTATTACAACATCTCCATCGATAACCGCATCACGTTGACCGAAAATTTGCAAGGCGCCGATGTGGTGGCACTGCTGACCGCAGCGGGCGTTACAGGGGTCAGCTCGGCACGCTTTTTCATCAACGGTATCGATACCAAAACCGAAGGCCTCGACATTGTCGCCAGTTACCGCGTGCCCGATTTCGGCCTCGGTCGGGTGCGGCTGAGCGCCGGTTTCAATCTCAACAATACAAAAATCACCGACCGCCGGACCTTTTCGGGTTTTGCTGCACAACGCCTTTTCGCGCGACAGGAAAGCTTCCGGCTCACGGACGGCCAGCCAAAGAACAAGATCAACTTTAGCCTCGATTGGGATATCGACAATTTCGGCCTGACCCTGCGCACGAACCGCTATGGCGAGGTGTTCCTCCCCAGCAGCTTCTCGACAGCAGCGAATAACAATGACATCACGCTCGCCCCCGGTGACGTTCCCGGCGATATCTTCCTGTCGCCCAAATGGGTCACCGATCTCGAACTGCGGTTCAAGCCGATTGAGGCGGTCTCGCTTGCTATCGGGGCGAACAACCTGTTCGACACATATCCCGACCGTCTGCCCTTCGGCACGGTCGATGGTGTCAATTATGGCTTCAACAACTCGTTCCTGCCCTATAGTTCGCAATCGCCATTCGGCTTTAGCGGACGGTTTCTCTACGGGCGCGTGGCAGTCGATTTTTGATGGCATAAGCTTTTTGGGGGCGCGGTTCGAAACAACTGCGCCCTTTTTCCTTGCCGGCTTTTGACGGTTTCAAGTCCGACTGCTAACGGGGCCGCGACTCCACTTTACCGGAAAGCGCGCTTATGATCCCCCGTTACTCCCGCCCCGACATGGTCGCCATCTGGGAGCCGGAGAATCGCCTGAAAATCTGGTTCGAGATAGAAGCGCACGCAACCGAGACGCTTGCCGAGCAGGGCGTGGTGCCGAAATCTGCGGCGGATGCGCTCTGGAAATGGTGGAGGACAAATCCCAAGATCGATGTCGCCGCCATTGACGCCATCGAGGCAGTCACCAAGCATGATGTTATCGCCTTCCTGACCTGGGTTGCCGAACAGGTCGGCGACGAGGCGCGCTTCATGCATCAGGGGATGACCTCTTCGGACGTGCTCGATACCTGCCTCGCAGTACAACTGACACAGGCGACCGATATCCTGCTTGCCGATATGGACGCGCTGCTCGCAGCTATCAAAACCCGCGCGCTCGAGCATAAATTCACCCCGACGATAGGCCGTAGTCACGGTATTCATGCCGAACCCGTGACCTTCGGCATGAAACTCGCACAGGCCTATGCCGAGTTCGCACGCTGCAAGACCCGGCTCGAAGCGGCGCGGGCGGAAATCGCGACCTGCGCGATTTCGGGCGCGGTCGGGACGTTCGCCAATATCGATCCCAAGGTCGAAGCACATGTTGCGGCAAAACTCGGCCTCGCCATCGAGCCGGTTTCGACACAGGTCATCCCCCGCGACAGGCATGCGATGTATTTCGCAACCTTGGGCGTCATCGCCTCGTCCGTCGAACGCCTCGCCACCGAGATCCGCCATTTGCAGCGCACCGAAGTGCTGGAGGCGGAGGAATATTTCTCGCCCGGCCAAAAGGGCAGCTCGGCCATGCCGCACAAGCGCAATCCGGTGCTGACCGAAAACCTCACAGGCCTCGCGCGCATGGTGCGTGGCTATGTCACCCCAGCGCTCGAAAATGTCGCTTTGTGGCACGAGCGCGATATCAGCCATTCGTCGGTCGAACGCTATATCGGCCCCGACGCGACCATAACACTCGACTTCGCGCTCGGCCGCCTGACCGGCGTCGTCGAAAAGCTGCTCGTCTATCCCGAACGGATGCAGAAAAATCTCGACCGAATGGGCGGGCTCGTCCATTCGCAGCGGGTACTGCTGGCGCTCACGCAGGCAGGCATCAGCCGCGAGGATAGCTATGCTATCGTCCAGCGCAACGCGATGAAAGTTTGGGAATCGGACGGCGCGCTGTCGTTGATGGAATTGCTGAAGGCCGACGCCGATGTGACCGCCAAGCTGACCCCTGCGGAAATCGAGGAGCGTTTCGACCTAGATTATCATTTCCGGCATATCGACACGATTTTCGAGCGGGTTTTTGGTACCCCCTAGCGAAACGCGCAATCTTTCCATAAGGTGGCCCCGTAAAGGAGCGAACCCAGCGATGCGATTTTTGAAAACATTGATCTGGGTGACGATCATCGTCGGCCTGATTGTGTTTGCCACCAACAACTGGGTGCCGGTTTCGGTCAGCCTGTGGGGCGGTCTCCGCCTCGACAGCAAGTTGCCTGCACTGGTGATCGTGGCGTTCCTGCTCGGCTTCCTGCCGCTCTATGTCATCCACCACACCTTGATGTGGCGGATGAAGCGGCGCATATTGACGCTGGAGGGCAGCCAGCGCAATTTCACCACGCCACCTGCCCCGCCCGCATCACCGCCGCCCGCCTACGCGCCGGGGGATGCGGCATGAGCAATCCGCTCTACGTCGCCATCGACACGCCCTATCTCGACGATGCACTTGAGCTGATCGGGCGGATCAGGCACCATGTCGGCGGTGTCAAATTGGGCCTCGAATTTTTCTGCGCCAATGGTCATCATGGCGTACATGAAATCCAGAAACTCGGCCTGCCGATTTTCCTCGACCTCAAGCTGCACGACATTCCCAACACGGTCGCCAAGGCGATGCAGGCGCTCAACCCGCTCGAGCCCGCCATCGTTACCGTTCATGCGGCGGGCGGTCGTGCTATGATGGAGGATGCAAAGGCTGCGGCAGGGGCGAATACGAAGGTCGTTGCCGTAACCGTGCTGACCAGCCTCGACGACCATGACCTCAACCGTGTCGGCGTGCCCGATGCGCCCGATGCGCAGGTCGCGCGGCTGGCGGCATTGGCGCACGAGGCCGGACTGGACGGCATTGTCTGCTCCGGCCATGAGGTGAAAGCGGTGCGCAAATCCTGGAAAGACGGCTTTTTTGTGGTGCCGGGATTGCGCACGACAAGCGGCAATGGCGCCGATCAGAAGCGCATCGTTACGCCAAGACAGGCGCGGGACGATGGCGCGAGCGTGCTTGTTGTGGGCAGACCAATAACCAAAGCCGAAAGCCCTGACGATGCGGCGCGGGCTATTGTCGGGACGCTATAGTGGCGGACAATGCGACGCCGAACCTGCCGTCGCGCGATTACGATAAGACCATCGAATTTTATACGAACGTCGGCTTCGAAAAGGGCTGGCATGACGATGGCTGGCTGATCCTCAATCGCGGCGGGCTGACGCTGGAATTTTTCCGCTATCCCGACCTTGATCCGGCGCAAAGTTCGTTCGGCTGCTGCCTGCGGCTGGACGATGTGCATGGGTTTTATCGGGTGTGCATCGACGCAGGAGTACCGGAACGAACGACCGGCTGGCCGCGCATTCATGCGCCAAAGCTGGAGCATAGCGGAATGACGATAGGCTATCTCGTCGATCTGGACGGGACTTTGCTTAGGTTGGTACAGAACGAGTAAATCGTACCTTAGCCCGCCGACCAGCCGGTGAATAATTTGCTTCAACTGCCATAATCTGCTCTGTTTGGCTTCGGGTCGTACCATTTGATGTTCTCGTTGGGAGCAACAGGGTAAGTCGCGCACTGGATGCTCCTGTAAACTGACAGGAGATAGGTTATGACAAGCAGGATTTCGAAAGCATTGGTAACACTCGCAATTGGCTTCGGCCTTGCGGGTGCATCGGTCGCACAGGCGCCGACATGGAACGCAGAGCAGACTGCGGTTTGGAAGGTCGTTTCGCAATCATGGGCCGATGAAGCCGCGCAAAATGGGAAATGGCCGGGATCATATGTCGATGACAATGTCATTTCCTGGTCACAGGAAAACCCGATGCCGATCTACAAGGATTCACTGATCAAATGGACCCGGTTTAATGAAAGCCAGGGCAAAACAATCCATTATGATATTTCACCAGCTGCCATTGCCGTTCGCGGCGACACCGCTGTGGTCAATTATGTGGCGACCAACGTAACCCAGCGCGGAACAGACAAACCCGACCGGGATGTCAACGCAATCATCGAGACGCTGGTACGCGACGGCAACAGCTGGAAGTTTCTGTCGACTTCCAGCTTCAGCCTGAAAAAATAGCAATCTGGAGGGGTGGCGAGCGCTGTTCGCCATCCCTCCCACAAATGCAAGTTCCGGATGACGGCTTCTGTGCGTGCCGCTAATGGGCGGGCATGCCAACACAAATCAAAATCTGCGGTCTGAAAGCCGAGGCCGAAATCGACGCAGCTGCGAAAGCGGGCGCAACGCATATCGGGCTGAACAATTATGCTCCCAGCCCACGCTATATCGATCTGGAACAGGCCGCTGCGCTTCGCATGAGGACACCGCCGTCGCTTAAGACGGTATTGCTGCTCGTAAATGCCGAACCCGGCTACACTGCCAAAGCCCTGGAAGTTGTGAAGCCCGACATTGTACAGTTTCACGGCACGGAAACGCCGGAATGGCTGCGCGTCCTCAAAGGCGCTGTGTCGGTCGAAATCTGGAAAGCACTGGGCGTAAAAGATGCGGCGACGCTCAGAAAAAGCGACCGTTTTGTCGATGCCGCCGACCTGTTGCTGTTCGACGCGCCAGCGCAGGCCCTTCCCGGTGGAACAGGCACACGCTTCGACTGGTCGCTGCTCGCCGAGCACAGGCACAGGCTGCCCTGGGGGCTTGCCGGTGGTCTCACGCCCGACAATGTTGCCGAAGCGCTCCGCGTCACCCGCGCGCCATTGGTCGATACCTCTTCGGGCATCGAATCCGCGCCAGGTATCAAGGATGTGGACAAGATAGCGCGGTTCTGCAAAGCGGTTCGCGACCATGACAGCGCCTGAACCAGCCCTAAACTCTTTCCGCAATCAGCCAGACGAACGCGGCCATTTCGGCGAGTTCGGCGGGCGCTATGTCGCCGAAACGCTTATGCCGCTGGTGCTCGATCTGGAGCGGGAATATCGCGCGGCCAAGCAAGATCCGGCGTTCAAGGCGCAGTTCGACGATTTGCTCGAACATTATGTCGGCCGTCCCTCGCCGCTTTATTTTGCCGAGCGGCTGACCGAAGAAGTGCGTAAGGACGCACCCGCAGGCAAAGGCGCGCAAATCTGGTTCAAGCGCGACGAATTGAACCACACCGGCGCGCACAAGATCAACAATTGCATCGGCCAGATCCTGCTGGCGATCCGCATGGGCAAGACGCGGATCATTGCCGAGACCGGCGCGGGCCAGCATGGCGTTGCCACCGCCACCGTCTGCGCGCGTTTCGGCCTACCCTGCGTCATCTACATGGGCGCGAAAGATGTGGAGCGGCAACAACCCAATGTGTTCCGCATGAAGCTTCTGGGCGCGCAGGTCATCCCCGTGACCAGCGGCGCGAACACGCTGAAGGACGCGATGAACGAGGCGCTGCGCGACTGGGTCGCCAATGTCCAGGATACTTTCTACATCATCGGCACCGCCGCCGGGCCGCACCCTTACCCCGAGCTGGTCCGCGATTTCCAGAGCGTCATCGGCACCGAAGCCCGCGCGCAGATGCTTAGCCGAACAGGCCGCCTGCCCGACCTTTTGGTCGCGGCGATCGGCGGCGGGTCGAACGCGATCGGGCTGTTCCACCCCTTCCTCGACGACACCGACGTTGCCATGCTCGGCGTCGAGGCGGCGGGGCATGGGCTAGACGCCGAACATGCCGCCAGCCTCGCGGGCGGACGCCCCGGCATCCTCCACGGCAACAAGACCTATTTGCTGCAGGACGAAGACGGCCAGATCGCCGAGGCGCATTCGATTTCGGCAGGCCTCGATTATCCCGGCATCGGCCCCGAACATAGCTGGCTCAAGGAAATCGGCCGCGTCCGTTACGACAGCGCGACCGACAAGGAAGCATTGGATGCCTTCCAATTGCTCTGCCGAACCGAAGGCATCATCCCCGCGCTCGAACCCAGCCACGCCATCGCCGCCGTCGCGCGCGAGGCGGTAAAGATGGACCGCGAGCAGATCATCCTCGCCAACTTGTGCGGGCGTGGGGACAAAGATATTTTTACCGTGGCCGAGGCGCTTGGGGTGCAGATATGAAGCTTGCAATCAAGATATTCATGCTGGTTTTTGTTCTCAACTTTATCGGCCGGATAGGCATTGCCTTTTTCAAAGGTGAGGCAATATGGATCACCTCGACGGACGTTGCGGAAATCGCCGGCTTGGCAGCGCTGCTAGCTATTTTGTTGCCGATTGCAGTGAAGTACGATCGTCCATGACCCGCCTCTCCGCCGCCTTCTCAAAACCCCACGCCGCGCTCGTCACCTTCATCACCGCTGGCGATGGCGATACTGCGGCCAATCTCGACGCGTTGGTCGCGGGCGGGGCGGATGTGATCGAGCTTGGCATGCCCTTCACCGACCCGATGGCCGACGGCCCTGCGATCCAGGCGGCGAATTTGCGCAGTCTCGGCGCTGGCACCAGCACCGCCGATATCTTCACCACCGCCGCCGCCTTCCGCGCGCGCCACGCCGATACGCCGTTGGTGCTGATGGGCTATGCCAACCCGATGACGGTTCGCGGCGCCGACTGGTTCGCGTCCGAATGCAACAAGGTCGGCGTCGACGGCGTCATTTGCGTCGATATCCCGCCCGAGGAGGATGCCGAGCTTGGCCCGCTGTTGCGCAGCGCAGGCATCGACCTCATCCGCCTCGCCACCCCCACCACCGATGCCGCGCGCCTGCCCGCCGTGCTCGATGGCGCATCGGGCTTTCTTTATTATGTCAGCGTCGCCGGAATTACCGGCAAGCAACAGGCGGTGCAGGCGAGCATCGAAGAAGCCGTCGCGCGGCTGAAGGCGGCAACCGACTTGCCCGTCGCGGTCGGCTTCGGCGTGCGCACGCCCGAACAGGCCGCCAACATCGCGCGCGTCGCTGATGGCGTCGTGGTGGGATCGGCGCTGGTCGAGCTGGTCGCCGAGCATGGCACCAACGCCGCTGGCCCCTTGCGCGATTATGTGGCGTCATTGAAAGCGGCGATCTTAACGGCCCGGATTACCTGATCTTCCGCGAAGCGCATTTCCTCCATGTCGATTAGATGCGTTTCATAAAAGGCTAAAAGGAAAGAAGATAAAAAGGCCGAACCTCTTATTTCCTTTTTCCCTTTTAGCCTTTTATGAAACGCAAAATCCTGTTTCGAATAATGCACTCCGTGCAGGCGATAGGCTGCCCTTTTGAAAATCTTTGCGTCTTCGTGCGAAACAAAATAGTCCCACTCAAACCGCCGTTAGGAATTGAAAAATGAACTGGGTCACCCGCGTCCGCAACGCCATTCCCTTCATCGCCAAGCGCGAGACTTCGGAAACGCTCTGGCACAAATGCAAAGGCTGCCACGCGATGGTTTTCCTCAAGGAATTCGAGGAAAACCAGTCGGTCTGCCCCAAATGCGACCATCACGGCCGCATCGGCCCCGCCGAGCGCTTTGCCGCCCTGTTCGACGACGACAGTTACGAAATTCTGCCCCCGCCGTCGGTCGGCGAAGACCCGCTGAAATTCAAGGACACCAAGAAATACACCGACCGCATCAAGGCCGCGCGCCTCGCCACTGGCGAGCCCGACGCGATGATGAGCGGCAAGGGCGAGATCGACGGCCAAACCGTCGTCATCAGTGTCCAGGATTTCGCTTTCATGGGCGGTTCAATGGGTATGGCTGTGGGCGAGGCGTTCATCGACGCGGTCAAGGCGGCGATACGCGCCAAAAGCCCCTATATAATCTTCACCGCTGCAGGCGGCGCGCGGATGCAAGAGGGCATATTGTCTCTCATGCAAATGCCGCGTTCGACTGTGGCGATCCAGATGCTGCACGATGTCGGCCTGCCCTATATAGTTGTGCTGACCGACCCCACCACCGGCGGTGTCACCGCATCCTACGCAATGCTCGGCGACATCCAGATCGCCGAACCTGGCGCGTTGATCGGCTTTGCCGGACAGCGGGTAATCGAACAGACTATCCGCGAGAAACTGCCCGAAGGCTTCCAGCGCGCGGAGTATCTACTCGAACATGGCATGATCGACATGGTGACGCACCGGCATGATTTGCGCGGCGTGTTGTCGCAACTGATCGGCTATCTGGCGCCTGCAAAGAAGGCGGCTTGAGGACTGCTCCTTGATACCCCACCACCGTCACCCTGAACTTGTTTCAGGGTCCATCGCGCCGCAAAAACCGCCGGTCGAGGCTGATAGATGGACCCTGAAACAAGTTCAGGGTGACGTAGTGTTCTGGTGAGGCGTTAGTTTATGCCCGACCACGCTATCTCCACCGACCCCGCCGTACAGGCGCAACTCGACCGGCTGACCATGCTTTCGCCGGGCCGCGACGTACTCCGGCTGGAGCGCATCACAGCCCTCCTCGACCGCCTCGGCAACCCACACCAAAACCTCCCACCGGTCTTCCACGTCGCGGGCACCAACGGCAAAGGCTCGACCTGCGCCTTCCTGCGCGGAGCGATCGAGGCGGCTGGGCTGACCGCGCATGTCTACTCCAGCCCGCATCTGGTCCGCTTCAACGAACGCATTCGCGTGGCGGGCAAATTGATCGACGATGTAACCCTAGCGGCTTTGCTTTCCGAAGTACTCGACCACGCCGAAGGGCTGCAAGCCAGTTTCTTCGAAGTGACCACCGCCGTCGCCTTTCTGGCCTTCGCACGGACGCCCGCCGCTGCCTGCATTATCGAGGTCGGCCTCGGCGGCAGGCTCGATGCAACCAATGTCATCGCTACGCCCTCGGTATGCGGCATCGCCTCGCTCGGCATCGACCATGAAGCCTTCCTGCTAACGCCAGAGGAAGGTGTTCCACCCGACCCGCTCGACCGCATCGCCTTTGAAAAGGCCGGTATCGCCAAATCGGGCGCAGCTTTGGTCACGCAAAAGTATCGGTCGTCGATGGCAAACACCATTGCCACGCATGCAACGCTGGCCGGAGCCAGTATACTGGCACGCGGAGAGACATGGGACGCCGTCACTTACGAAGGCCGCCTCCACTACCGCGACGAAGCAGGCAAGCTCAACCTCCCCCTCCCCCGCATGACCGGCGCGCATCAGGCCGACAATGCCGCGCTCGCCGTTGCCATGCTGCGCCACCAAAACGCCCTTATTGTCTCCGAAGCTGCGCTATCCGCCGCAATGGAATGGACCCGCTGGCCCGCACGGATGCAATTGCTGGGCAAAGGCCCGCTTACCGACTTGCTGCCCGCGGGTTCCACAGTCTGGCTGGACGGTGGCCACAACCCAGATGCGGGTGCAGCGATTGCCAAGACAATCGAAGGCGGCAAGCCGCTGCATGTTATCATCGGGATGTTGGCGAACAAGGATGCGCCAGGCTTCCTCAAACCCTTCGCGCACAAGATCGCATCGCTATACGCCGTGCCCATACCGGGACATGATCATCACAAGCCGGGCGATTTGTGTCGGCGGATACAGGATGGCCTTGGCATCACAAATGCCGAACCTGTGGATAACGTTCAGATGGCGCTAGAGCGGCTTTCGGCAAAGCGCCAGCCCATCGACGTGCTGATCTGCGGCTCGCTCTATCTGGCTGGCGAAGTCTTGCGCGGAAATGGACAAGCGCCTGATTAGGTGGGTTTTGCTACCTTGGAAGGCTGCCCCTTCCACGCCAGCAAACCACCCGCTACCAGCACAGCCGCGAAAATCGCTGTGATGCTATTGGCAAACTCAAGCGGACCCGAAAGCACCAGCCCGACCAATCCGGCCACAACCAGCAAAAAACCTAATATACGCAGCGGCCCTACCGGTTCACGCAGCTTAGTATCGTCGAGTGCCGTGCTTTGGCGCACGCCTTCGCCGACATAACCCTTGCTCCACAATATCCACAGCAGCACCATGCCCGGGATGGCGGCAACAATGGTAAAGCCCCAGAAACCGACCCAGCCGATTTCCGCCGCGACCCAACCCGCCGGTCCCGCCATGAACGTTCGCCCGACCCCGGCGAAAGAAGAAAGCAGAGCAAACTGCGTCGCGGTATAAGCAATACTCGACAGCCCGGACAAATATGTCGCAAACACGGTCAGCCCGATGCCGCTCGTGACGTTTTCGGTCACGATCGCAGCGACCATCATCCAGTAATTATTGCCCGTCGCGGCCAAAATCATGAACATCGAATTGGAGAACATCATCAGCAGGCCCGATATCAACAGCGCCCTGCCCATCCCCAGCCAGAGCAGGAATGGTGCCCCCAGCGCCGACCCGACGATCAGCGCGCCGAAACCCCAAAGCTTGTTCGCCGAAATATAATCGAGGTCGCTAAAGCCGAGCTGCACGATCATCGGGCCGAGCATCGCCTGTCCCATCGCGTCGCCCATTTTCACCGTAAGGACAAAGCCCAGGATCAGGAACGCTCCGTGACGCGACAGGAACTCCCTGAACGGATTGACCACGGACTCGGTCAGCCATTGACCGGCAGTCATACCCGTCGCGCTGGCAAAACGGTCGACAAATTTACCCGGCCCCACCCACAACGCGCCGATGATCGCGGGCACCACGCAAAGCGCGGTCAGGCCGTATCCAAGCGCCCATCCCAAGCCCAGCCCCTCGGACGAGGCAATGTAGATGGTTCCCGCGCCCGCAATCAAATTACCCGTGCGATAGCCAAACTGGTTGGCCGCCGTACCATGCGCGAACTCGTCCTCCTCCAATATCTCGATGCGATAGGCGTCGATGACGATATCCTGCGTCGCGGAGAGGAATGCCGTGATCAGCGCCCAGACAAAAAAGGGGCTAAGGTTGCCGGGCTGCGGATTGCTTGCCCCCAACTGCCACACCGAGAAAACCAGCAGCCCCTGGATAAGGAAAAGCCAACTGCGCCTCTGGCCCAGCCACTCATGTAAAAACGGCAGATGCACCTTGTCGAGCAAAGGTGCCCACAGGAACTTGATCGTATAGGGAATGCCCACCATCACTGCGAGACCGATGGTCGTAGTGTCGAGCCCCACCTTCGCCAACCAAAACGTAAGCGTCGCGACCAGAAGGGTCAGCGGAAAGCCGCTCGAAATGCCCAACAGGAAGGCAACGGCAGGATTTTTGCGCAAATAGGGCCGGAAAGCCGGAACCAGAAATGCGATGATCGGTAAAGCGCCCAGAACCGCCACAAAAATCAGGAAACGCTGTAAATCGACCGACATGCGGACCCCTCCGAAACTCTTTCCAAACTGACTAACGGCAATTTCCTGAATGGCCAGTGACTTTTGGCGACGTTTGCTTCAAAGGCGCGAATATGGCGAAACCTCCTACCAAAGCCCCTGCCCGTCCGGCCAAACCGGTGCGCCTGCGCTGGGACAAAAAACCCGCGCGCAAGCCGAAACCAGATGCAGCGCCATCGAAGGGCGCGCTCGAACGTGCGGATGGCGAAGAGCGTATCGCCAAGCTCCTCGCTCGCGCAGGGGTGGCCTCGCGGCGCGAAATCGAACGAATGATTGCCGATGGGCGGATCACGCTCAACGGCGAAAAGGTCGAGACGCCCGCGACCTTGCTCAAATCGCTGCACGGCGTGGCAGTGGACGGCAAAGCTGTGGGCCAGCCTGCACCGACGCAGCTTTACCTGTTCCACAAACCCGAAGGCTGCCTGACCGCCGAGCGCGATTTTTCCGGGCGCAAGACGATTTATGACGTTCTGCCGAAGGATTTGCCCCGTCTAATGCCCATCGGGCGGCTCGACTTGAATACCGAGGGACTATTGCTCCTCACCAATGACGGCGAATTCAAGCGACAGATGGAACTGCCCTCGACCGGTGTGGAGCGCACCTATCGCGCGCGCTGTTTCGGCGATGTAACGCAGGAACAGCTCGAGGAACTCATCCACGGCATCGAAATCGAGGGCGTGCGCTATGGCAAGATCGACGCCAATCTCGAACGGCGCACCGGGCGCAATGGCTGGGTCGAAATGACATTGACCGAAGGCAAGAACCGCGAAGTGCGCCGCGTGCTCGAACATCTCGGCCTCGAAGTTAGCCGCTTGATTCGCACGCGATACGGGCCGTTCATGCTCGGCGACATGAAGGCGGGAGAAGTCGGCGAGGTGCGGCGTGTCGACCTCATTGCCTTCCGGAAGACGCTGGCGTGAGAATAATTTCGGGCGAATGGCGTTCACGGCCTTTGGGTGCGCCAAAAGGCGATACCACCCGCCCCACCGCGGACCGCACGCGCGAAACGCTGTTTTCGATGCTGACCAGTCGGCTGGGCTCGTTCGAGGAACTGGCGGTGCTGGACCTGTTCGCAGGCTCGGGCGCGCTCGGGCTGGAGGCGTTGTCGCGTGGAGCCGCCACCTGCACTTTCGTCGAACATGACGCCGCCGCGTTGAAGGCGCTCGAAACGAATATCGAAAAGCTCGGCGCAAAAGTGAAATCCGACATAAGGCGCTCTTCCGTGCTGTCATTGGGCAGCGCGATCAAACCCTTCGACCTCGTGCTGATGGACCCGCCTTACGCGAGCGGCGCAGGCGCTGTGGCACTCGATAAACTGGCCCGACTTGGTTGGTTTGCGCCGTCAGCTTGGATCAGCGTCGAAACAAGCGCCAAGGAAGACATAGACGTCAAGGGCTTCACCATCGACACCGTCCGCGATGTCGGCAAGGCGCGGCTGACCTTTCTGCGTCCCGAGGCAAGCGCATGAGCAATCCCAGAATGTCGACCGCTGACTGGGGCATCATCATGCTGCTCTCCCTTTTATGGGGCGGCGCGTTTTTCCTTATCGAACTTGGCCTGCGCGGCTTTCCACCGAACACGCTCGTTTTCCTACGCATGGCGCTCGCGGTGCCTCCGATGCTGCTGGCTTTGTGGTTCCTGAAAGAGAAGCTGCCGACCGACGGCAAAAGCTGGATGCAGTTGCTGGTCCTCGGCGCGATCAACGCCGCTTTACCTTTCATCCTGTTCTTCTGGGGCCAGACGCAGATCGAGAGCGGACTCGCGTCGGTGCTCAATGCCACTACGCCATTATGGGGAGTGGTCACCGCACATTTCCTGACCCGCGACGAAAAGGCGACACCCGCGCGTATTGTCGGTGTTTTGCTGGGCATAATGGGAATAATCGTGATGGTCGGCAGCGATGCATTACAGGGCATGAGCGGCAGCGTATGGGCGCAACTGGCTTGCCTCGCTGCTACCTTGTCCTATGCATTTGCGGCAATCTACGGGCGTACACTGTCGCAATCGACGATGTCGCCGATGGTTGTTGCCACCGGTCAGGTAATGACCGCCGCATTGCTGATGCTGCCGGTGGCGTTGATCGTCGACCAACCGTGGACGCTGGCCACACCCGGCTGGGATGCCTGGGCGGGCGCAATCGGCCTTGCCATTCCGTCGACCGCAGTGGCCTATTTCTTTTATTTCAAATTGATAGACCGCGCAGGCGCTTCCAACGCCATGCTCGTCGCGTTTATCATGCCCGTTATCGCGATCATCCTGGGCGTAGTAGCTCTCAACGAGAGTGTTGAGCCCAATGAGATGGCAGGAGCATTACTCATCGGGCTCGGACTGCTGGCGATAGACGGGCGGCTGTTTGCGCGGTTTAGCGGGGCGTCGCCCGCTTAGCGACCGCCCGGGTTCCGGCAATTGTCCTGCAGCGTTTTGGTGCAAGGCGGATATTTCTTGGTCGCGGGCACCGGCTGCATCATTGTGCTGGTCGTGCCACCGCTCTGGGCGGTGTCATCCCCCGCGCTGGGCGCTGTCGCCATGGGACCGATCGGACGGTCGGTCGCTATGACCGGAGCAGGTGCAGGCGGCGTGGCAGGCGCTTGGGGCATCGGCATTTCCGGCGGAATCGGCTGTGGTGCGGGCTGCGGTGGGGCCGCAGGATCGGGAACCGGCGTCGGGTTCATGGGATCGACCGGCTGCGACGGATCAGCGGGAGGCGGCGGCGCGGCCTGCATGCAAATGGCGGGATCGGTGGCGATTAGCGCGAGCGCGGCAGCGGCGCCCAGAAACAAGGTGCTACGCATGACTTTTCTCCTCACTTTATGTGATGGGGAAATGCACTAACGCCGCAATCGTTCCCATCGGCCCGCCGAACAGCGCTTGCGGTTCGCCGCACCGTTCCCTAACTGTTCGCTAATGTCCGACAACGAAGTTTCAAACGAGCCGCCGTGGTTACGCGGCCTCAATCCGCCGCAGCGTGAGGCGGTGCTGACCACCGAAGGCCCCCTGTTGCTGCTCGCAGGCGCAGGCACGGGCAAAACCGCAGCACTGACCGCTCGGATGGCGCACATCCTTTACAACCGCCTCGCTTGGCCGTCCGAAATTCTGGCCGTGACCTTCACCAACAAGGCGGCGCGCGAAATGCGCGAGCGGATCGGCCATATGGTCGGTGAAGCGGTCGAGGGGATGCCGTGGCTCGGTACCTTCCACTCGATCGGCGCCAAAATGCTCCGCCGCCATGCCGAAATCATCGGCCTGCAAAGCAATTTCACGATCATCGACACTGACGACCAGATCCGCTTGCTCAAACAGCTCATCAGTTCCGAGGATCTCGACGAAAAACGCTTCCCCGCGCGCGGGCTGGCGGGGATGATCGACAGGTGGAAGAACGCAGGCAAGACGCCTGCCGACCTGACCCCCGCCGATAATGAAGAGTTCGCCAACGGCAAGGGCCAGCGCATGTACACGCTTTATCAAGCGCGCCTGCTCGCGCTCAACGCCTGCGATTTCGGCGACCTGCTGCTCCATGTTGTCCGGCTGCTCAAGGGCAACCGCGACATCCTCGAAAAATACCAGCGGCAGTTCAAATATGTGCTGGTCGACGAATATCAGGACACCAACACCGTCCAATATCTCTGGCTCCGCCTCCTCATGCAGGGCCGTTCCCCCCAGAATATCTGCTGCGTGGGCGATGACGACCAGAGCATCTATTCGTGGCGCGGCGCGGAGGTCGCGAACATATTGCGCTTCGAAAAGGATTTTCCCGGCGCGAAGATCATCAAGCTCGAACAGAATTACCGCAGCACGCCGCACATCCTCGCCGCCGCCTCGGGCCTGATCGACGCCAACAGCGGGCGACTTGGCAAGACGCTGTGGACCGAAATCGACGAGGGCGAAAAGGTCCGCATCATCGGCGTCTGGGACGGTCCTGAAGAGGCCCGCCGCGTCGGCGAGGAAATCGAGAGCCTGCAGTTCAAGGGGGAAAGTCTCGACAGCGTCGCCATCCTCGTCCGCGCACAGCACCAGACGCGCGAATTCGAAGATCGTTTCATATCTATCGGCCTCAACTACCGCATTGTCGGCGGTGTCCGTTTCTACGAACGCGCCGAAATCCGCGACGCTATCGCCTATTTGCGCATCGTAGTTCAACCACGCGACGATCTGGCTTTCGAACGGATAGTTAACATGCCCAAGCGCGGATTTGGCGCGAAGGCTCTTGCTAATCTGCACGTCGTCGCACGAGAAAAGGGTGTCCCATTAAGCGTCGCGGCAGGCATTGGCGCAATGATGGACAAAACCCAAAAACGAACAATCGTGGCGTTCGGAAACTTCATAAATGAACTGTATCGGTGGCGGCAGCTGATCGAGCAACTGTCTCCGGCAGATGCCTTGCGAGCTATTATGGAAGAAAGCGGCTACACCGCTATGCTGCAGGCCGAACGCAGCGTCGAGGCATCAGGCCGCCTCGAAAACCTGAACGAACTCGCACGCGCGATGGAGGAATATGAAACGCTCGGCGAATTCCTCGAACATGTCAGCCTCGTCATGGACAACGACCGCGGCGAACCGGGCGCGGCGGTAACCATCATGACCATCCACGCCGCCAAGGGCCTCGAATATGACAATGTCTTCCTCGTCGGCTGGGAAGACGGCGTGTTCCCCAGCCAACGCGCGCTCGACGAAGGCGGCCTCGCCAGCCTCGAGGAAGAACGCCGCCTCGCCTATGTCGCGATTACGCGGGCGAAGCGCAAATGCACGATCATCCACGCCGCCAACCGCCGCATCTACGGCCAGTGGACAAGCAGCATCCCGAGCCGCTTCATCGAAGAACTCCCCTTGGACCATATCGAGGCCGAGCAAACGATGACCGGCGGCGCGAGCCTGTGGCGCGCCAACTGGACCGAACAAAGCGACCCCTTCGCCCACCTCGCCGCAGCCAACGCCACAAGAGCAGGCCAACGTGGCCCCGGCTGGCAACGCGCCGCAACGTCGGGAGGCTTCAACCCGAGACCGCAGCGCGTGGCGGAAAATACGCGGAGCGCGGTAAGCCTGGGTAACAAGGGCCGCGGAGACCTGTCGGTCGGGATGCGCGTGTTCCACGAAAAATTCGGCTATGGCGCGATTGCGGAGATCGAAGGCAACAAGCTGGAGATCGACTTCGAACAGGCCGGGCGGAAGCGGGTTATGGATAGTTTTGTGTCGGTGGGTTGAAAGATGGCAGTTCCGCAGATCATCATCTTGAATGGCACCAGTAGCGCGGGCAAAAGCTCGACTGCAAAAGCCCTCCAGAAAATAGTCGACAACTACTTTCTGCATGTCGCATTCGATGCCTTTCTCGAGATGTTTCCGCATCGACTTTGGAAAAATCCCGATGGCATCAGCTTCGAACAAAGCGAAGGGCCCGACGGTCCTTCGGTAACGGTGGAATTGGGACCGGTGGCATTGCGAGCATTGTCAGGGATGCGCTCCGCCGTTGGCGCATTGGCTCGGGAAGGGAATTATCTGATCGTCGACGATTTGATGCTCTCAGCGCACGACCAGCAGGACTACCGGAATTTCTTGCAGGGATTGGATTTCAGGTTTGTCGGCTTAGTCGCCCCTCTTGATGTCTTGGAAGAGCGCGAGCGCCAAAGAGGCGATAGGATGCTAGGTCTCGCACGTTGGCAATTTGACCGTGTTCACAAGGACATCAGCTACGATTTGACGATCGATACCTCATTGAAATCGCCGGACGAGAGCGCACGAATAATTGCCTCAATATTCGAACTGGCAATCTAAGCCGCCACCACGGCCTTAAGCGCAAACCCCCTCTCCTTTAGGGGAGAGGGAGGGGCCCGCGCCGCAGGCGTGGGAGGGTGTGGGTGCGGGCGGCGTCTGCCGCCCATTAGACCTCGTGCGACATCAACTTCAAAGAGTCTTTTGTGCCGCAGACGCGGCACGGACCCCACACCAGTATCGGGCCGGTCATCCCCCGGACGATCTGAAACAGCCGGGGGCTGTTTCACCCGATACTCCTCTCCCGCAAGGGGAGAGGGAAATTAACGTCATACGACATTAGCCCACCCCCTCCATCGCATAACCCGCCTCGCGCCACCCGTGCATCCCGCCATCCAGCGCAACCGCACGCCGGAACCCCAGTTCCCAGAGCGTCGCCGCCGCCAGCGTCGAAATCTTGCCATATTCGCAGTATGTCAAAATCCGCACCGTCGGGTCGGGCAAAACCGAATTGACGCGCAATTCGAGCTGCCCCCTCGGCAAGTGGATCGCGCCGGGGACATGCCCTGCGTCGAATGCCTCCTTTTCCCTGATGTCCAATATGACAAGCTTCCGGTCGTTCTGGCCTATGCATTCATTCAGATCGGCCAGCGACATGAACGGCACTTTTGCAGCGGCCTCTGAAAGCATCTGCTGCACGGTCTTGCCGCCGCTCATATTGGTGCGCAGCGCCTCGGTCAGGTGCGTGGGGGCGGCGAGGTCGAGTTGCTGCATCATCTCGACAAATTCGGCGCGCGCGGTTTTTTGCAGGCGCGGGTTACCAGCAATTTCCTCGCCTATCGTCGAATGGGTGCGGCCCTTGTAATCGTGCGCAGGGAAAACCAGCGTTTCTGGCGGCAAGGTCAGCAACCGGCCAAACAGGCTGTCATAAAGCGCCTCTGGGTTCCCGCTCGGTAGGTCGGTCCGCCCGGTGCCGCCTATCAGCAAGGTATCGCCGGTAAACACCCTGTCCTCCATCACCAGACAGAGCGAATCGCGCGTGTGCCCCGGCGTGTGCATCGCCTTCAGCCGCAGGTCGCCGACGATCAGCATCTCGTGGTCGCCGAGCCGCATGTCGGCATAAGGCGCGGGACTAAATTGGTGCATGACTATGGCGGCACCCGTCGCCTTGCGCAGTTCGCAGGCGGCGGAGAAATGGTCGGCATGGGTGTGGGTTTCGGCGATGAAGCGGATGTGCAGGCCGTTCTGGCTGGCAAGTCCGATATAATGGTCCATCTGCGAAAGTTCGGGGTCGATGATGACCGCCGCGCGCGTTTTTTCGCAACCGACCAAGTAGGATTTGCAACCGCCTGCGCTGATCTGCTCGAAAATCATCGGCCTCAATCCCCTCACCGAAACGCGACCGGAGAGCAGCTTAATCCCATTGTGTCGTTCTGCAATTGGTTTTGCGACGCCAGCGCGGCCATGGGCAGGCAGCGAGATAACAGGCTGCCTGCTTCCACATGAGCATGTCGGCTTACTGTCTCCCCCTCTTTGAAGGGAGGGTTACATACTCAGTTCGGCTTTGTCTCCGGCGCAACCCCAACCGTCGGCTTTATCTCCAGCGCGCTCGCCTGCAACTGCGGCTTCTCGCCTGCCTTGGTTGCTGCCAATGCCAGCCGGTCTACAGCGGCACAGTCTCCACGGCACAGCATCTTCAGCCGCGCAATATTCTTGCGGGCGGGTTCGATTGCACCCTTGGCGATCATCGCTTCGGCCTGCCCCGCCAGCGCAATCTGGTCATTAGGCTCGATTTCGAGCGCTTCGCGATAGAAGCGGATTGCCTTGCCGTTCAGCCCCTGCGACTTCACCGCGCCCGCCATCGCCACATAAGCGGCGCGGTTGCGCGGGTCGACCGCGAGTGCCGTTTCATACAGACCGATTGCGGTCGGAGCATCGCCCGCCCGCAGCGCCTCATTGCCCGATTGCAGCAGCGCCAGCGACTGCGCGTCGATATCGTCGTCGGCGCGACTGCCGATGCTCGCGCTCGAAATCATTGCGAGCGTCAGCGACAGGGCAATTGCGGCAGGGGAAAAACGCATGATCAAGTCCCAAATATGTTGAGCACGCGAGGTTATCACAGCTTTTGCAGCCTGGCGAAGAAAAATCCGTCGCATCCGTCGTGAAGCGGGGTGAGCAGAGTGCCGTCGCCGTCCGGCCGACCCGAAGCAACGCCGCTATCCGCCGCGCTCCAGCCTTCATTCGCGTCCAAAAATGCCGTCACTTGCCCCCTGCCCTCGGCTGCGATCAACGAACAGACCGCATAGACCATATGCCCGCCCTGCGCGACCATTTCCGCACCGATGGCAAGCAGCTTGGCCTGCTCGTCGATGACCCGCTTCAACCGGGCCGCATCGAGCCGCCAGCGCGTCTCAGGGTTGCGCCGCCAGGTGCCGCTGCCCGAACAGGGTGCGTCGATGAGGACAAGGTCGCATTGGCCCGCGAGGTCGGCGAGCATCGCCCGCTCCTTGCCCGGGTTAAGCAAGCGGCTTTCGATATTGGTTGCCCCTGCCTTGGCCGCGCGCGGTCCGAGCTGGTCGAGGCGGTTGCGGTTGGTGTCGGTGGCAATAATCCGCCCGTCATTGTGCATCGCCGCCGCCAGCGCCAGCGTCTTCCCGCCTGCGCCTGCACACAGGTCGAGCACTGTCATGCCGCTCGCAGCATGGCAGGCATCGACGATGATCTGGCTACCCAGATCCTGGATTTCGACTTCACCTGACAGCAGCGCCGAATGCGCTTCTATCGAAGTGCCACCCGGCAAGCGCAGCGCGAAAGGCGATTGCGAAAGAAGCTCTGCTTGCGGCAACGCTGCCAGCACCGCGTCGCGATCGGCTTTGAGGCTGTTCGCCCGCAAGTCGAGCGGTGCGCGGTCAAGCAAAGCCTTCTGCTCGGCATCATCGACCAGTGGCGAAAACAGGGGTGTGAGCCATTCTGGCAACACACCACCCGACGATCCAGGCTCGGCGGGTTCGATGCTCGCGGGACCGTAATCGCTTCCGTCGAACAAGGCAGCCAGTTCGGCATCGTCCTTCGCCATCGCGACAAACGCTGACCGCGCATTGTCAGGTCGCTCGCCAAACCGCCGTATGGCGCTCCACGCCAGATCGCGAATTGCGCGCCGGTCTTTCGACCCGGCATAGCGTCGCTCGGCAAAGAAGCGCTTGGCGATGGTATCGGCTGACGCCCCCCCGTCTCGCGCAGCGACGATGATCTGGTTCACCAACTCAATGGCCGATTGCAGGCGAGCCGCGGGCCTCATGCTTTATCGCGTCGGGTAATTGGGTGCTTCCCGGGTAATCGTGACGTCGTGCACATGGCTTTCACGAAGCCCGGCATTGGTTATGCGCACGAACTGCGCGCGTTGCTGCAAATCCACAATCGTGCGCGAACCGGTATAGCCCATAGCCGCCTTCACCCCGCCGACAAGCTGGTGAATGACATCGCGCGCCGGGCCTTTGAACGGCACCTGTCCTTCGATCCCTTCAGGCACCAGTTTGAGCTGGTCTTTAATATCCTGCTGGAAATAACGGTCCGCCGAGCCACGCGCCATCGCCCCCACGCTGCCCATCCCGCGATAGCTTTTGTAGGCGCGGCCTTGGTAAAGGAAAGTTTCGCCGGGTGCCTCTTCGGTGCCTGCGAGCAACGAACCTACCATCACCGACGAAGCCCCCGCCGCCAGCGCCTTGGCAACGTCGCCCGAAGTGCGAAGTCCACCGTCGGCTATCACCGGAATATCCGACTTCGCCGCTTCCGCCGCCGATTCCATCACCGCTGTCAATTGCGGCACGCCGACGCCCGCGACGACGCGCGTGGTGCAGATCGAGCCCGGGCCAATGCCGACCTTCACCCCATCCGCGCCCGCATCGATGAGCGCGCGCGTTGCTTCAGCAGTGGCGACATTGCCCGCGACCACCTGGCATTCAGGCGCCATCCGCTTGATTTCAGAAACCGCCGCCGCGACCATTGCGCTGTGTCCGTGCGCGGTATCGACCACCAGGCAATCGCATTCTGCGTCAATCAGCGCCTTGGCATAGGCCAGCCCCTTCTCGCCCACCGTGGTCGCCGCTGCGACGCGCAGGCGGCCGGTGCCGTCCTTGGTTGCTTCGGGGTACAGAACCGCTTTCTCGATATCCTTGACCGTTATCAGCCCGATGCAGCGATAGCCTTCATCGACCACCAGCAATTTCTCGATCCGCCGCTGGTGCAGCAAGCGCCTCGCTTCTTCCTGCGTAACGCCTGCCGATACCGTCGCCAGATTTTCGTGTGTCATCAGCTCGGACACAGGCTGGGCCGGGTTTTCGGCAAAGCGCACATCGCGGTTGGTGAGGATGCCGACGAGCTTGCCGCCATTCTCGACAACCGGAATCCCCGAAATCGCATTGGCGGTCATCAGCGCCTGCGCCTCGGCCAATGTCGCCTGCGGATCGATGGTGATCGGATTGACTACCATCCCGCTCTCGAAACGCTTCACCTGCCGTACTGCGGCGCATTGCTCTTCGATGGAAAGATTGCGGTGCAAGACGCCGATGCCACCCAGTTGCGCCATGACAATCGCCATGCGCGCCTCGGTGACCGTGTCCATTGCCGAAGACAGCACGGGAATGTTGAGCGAAATCGTTTTGGTCAGCCGCGTGCGCGTGTCTGCTTGGCTCGGCAGCATGTCGGATGCGGCGGGCTGGAGCAGCACGTCGTCAAATGTCAGTCCGAGAGGGATATCTTTCATGGTGCCCCGCTATGATTCGTGGCGGCCCATGTAAACAAGGCGGCCTTTATTCGCCAGCCTTGTTCCATTTATATTTGCGCGCATCGGCAAAATGGCGCCCGAGCGCGATATGGAGGTCAGCATCCTCCGCCGCACCGCCCAGTTCGGTATTAGCGTTCAGCTCGTCTTCTGGGCCGTGATAGTCGCTGCCAAGGAATTTCTGCATCAGGTCGAGATCGGCGAACGAGCCGCCGACCATCAATGCAGGGACACCCTTTTGCGTCAGCGCCCAGCCGTCCTGTCGCTGGATAAAGGCATTGGCATCCTTCGAACTTTCAATGGCTCGCCCTGCCTTCTTCGCCACGGCCTCCACCGCACCGTCCAGCTTGGTCGTGTCGCGCCCGATGATCGCCACCTTCGCGCCGCGCCTGGCAATCGCAATGGTATCGACGTTGAGCGCAATCACGATCTCTTCCAAAGGAAACACCGGCTTGTCGGCATAGGCGTAGGCTCCGATCAGACCGCTTTCCTCTGCAGTGGTTGCCACAAAATAAATATCGCGGTCGTGTCGCTTCTTCGCCAGCGCGCGTGCAACCTCAGTCAGCACTGCAATGCCGCTCGCATTATCGACCGCACCGTTGCAGATACGGTCGGGCGCATCTTCGGGTTCGCAGATTCCGAGATGGTCCCAATGCGCCATATAGAGCACTGCGCCGCTACCCCTTTTGCGGCCCGCAATCTTGCCGATGACATTCGAGCTGTCGAAACGGCGAACCTCGGTGCTGAGCGCCACCTGAGCGGTTACTCCAAGTGCTTCGCCCGCATAGCCTTCGGCCTTGGCGCTCTTGCGCAATTTATCCCAATCGCGCCCGGCAGCAGTCACCAGGGCGACCGCATATTCCGAGCTCACTGCACCTTCCATCTCCGCGCGCTTCTCGCCATCAGCGCGGCGGATCGGCCGCGAAAGAAATTGGCGGCGCAACACCGGCCAGCTGCCCTGCGCATCGGCGATGAAGATCACCGCAGTCGCGCCTGCGGCCACCAATGCGTCGCGCCGCGCACGAGACGAGCGCATTTCCTTGAGCACATTTTCGGGGTCTTCGAAAAGGATAAACACGGCTTTGCCCGCAACGCCATCGACCGCGCTGCCATCGGCCTTCACGCCATAGCCTGCGAAAAATAGCGGCAAGTCCCTCGTCGCATATTCAGCTTCACGGCCGATCAGTACGATTTCGTCCGAAGCGACGCGCAGGTTGCGGTCCCTCGCGGTGTAAGCGATCTTCGCGCTGCCCTGCCCGCGCTGGACAAGCCCAACGGGTTCCAGCCAGCTACCGTCGGCAGCGGCAGGCCTCAACCCGGCCTTCGCCCAAGCCTCTGATATATATTTGACGGTCTTGACCTCGCCTTCGGTGCCGGGCTTACGGCCTTCAAAATCGTCGCTGGCCAGCACCTCGATATGCGCGCGCAATTGCGCTTCGGTCACGCCCTTCGCCTGCGCGGCAACGGTGGCATAGAACGCAAGCCCGGCCAGAAATACCCCTGTTAGCGCGTGCATCCTCGTTGCCCTTCATCCCGCGTCACCCGTCGCATGTCGGGAACGCTCTATCGTCAATTTTGCTCCCTCTACATGCATAGATTCTATCATGCGACCCCTAAATCTCTGCGCCCCTCCTCGGCTCGCCGCAACCAGCGCTTCGGCTTCGGCGATATCGGCCTCGCTCGGCCCGAATGCAGCGTTGGCAATGGCGATCTGATTGGGGTGGATCAGCGTCTTGCCGGTAAAGCCATAGGTTGCGCCCTGCCGGCATTCAGCATCGAAGCCGTCCATATCGTCAAGCCGGTTGCACACGCCATCGAAGCGCGGCTTCCCCACCGCCGATGCGGCCAGCACTATCGTCTGCAAGGACAGCTCCAGCCCCTCGCGTAACGGTCCCGGTCGGATACCCGTCTCGGCAGCGATATCGTTCGTCCCCGCAATCAATCCCGCAACCGCCGAATGCGCTGCAATCTCGCGCGCAGCGTAGAGACCGGCGGGAGTCTCGACCATCGCCAGCAATGGCAGCCCAAGCTCCGCGCCTACGAGGGTGGCCGCTGCTATATCCTCGACCTTTGGCAGCACGATCAAATCCGCTGCGCACCCCTTTAGCGCCAAAATGTCTGCGGCATGATGCGCACTATCGGCCGCATTCACCCGGATAGCGATAATCCTGCCGCCAGCCCCCGCTGCGGCAAAAGTCACTGCGGCAGTCCGCGCCTCTGCCTTGGCCTCTTCTGCTACCGCATCCTCCAGGTCGATAATTAGCATATCGGCATCGAGCGAACGCGCCTTCTCCAGCGCCCGGGCATTCGAGCCTGGCACATAAAGCGCCGATCGCACGAATTTCAGTTTTGCAGCGATGTCCATCCGATTTCCCTTGGCAAGCTGGTTCATATTTACGACAAACGCAAGCACGTCAAACGGGAGGTTCTTCATGGAATATTTTTTCGGCCTGCTGGCGCTAATCGTCGTAATTTTCGTGATGATGGGCGTCACTGTGGTGCAACAGGGGTTCGTCTACACCATCGAGCGTTTTGGGCGCTTCACCCATGCGGCGCAACCCGGCCTCACCATTATCATCCCCTTCTTCGACCGCGTCGGGCGCAAGGTGAACATGATGGAACAGGTGCTCGACATTCCGGGGCAGGAAATCATCACCAAGGACAATGCGATGGTCGGGGTCGACGCCGTTGTGTTCTTCCAAGTGCTTGACGCCGCGAAGGCCGCCTATGAAGTGTCCGACCTTTATGTGGCGATCATGCAGATAACTACGACCAACCTGCGCACGGTCATGGGCAGCATGGATCTCGACGAGACTTTGTCGAAACGCGACGACATCAACGGGCGGCTGTTGTCCGTGGTCGATCATGCGACCTCGCCCTGGGGCGTCAAGATCACCCGTGTCGAGGTGAAAGACATCCGCCCACCCGCCGATATCAGCAACGCAATGGCGCGACAGATGAAGGCCGAACGCGAAAAGCGCGCGCAAATCCTTGAAGCCGAAGGCCTGCGTGCGGCAGAAATTCTGCGTGCCGAGGGCGAAAAACAAAGCCAGATATTGCAGGCCGAGGGCCGCAAGGAAGCCGCGTTCCGCGACGCCGAAGCCCGCGAACGCGAAGCAGAAGCCGAAGCCAAGGCAACTGTCATGGTCTCTGAATCCATAGCCGCATCGGGCACACAAGCACTTAACTACTTCATCGCGCAGAAATATACCGAAGCGGTCAGCCAGTTCGCGACCTCGCCCAATGCGAAGACAATCCTGTTCCCGGTCGAGGCAACGCAGTTAATCGGCACGCTGGGCGGTATTGGTGAGTTGGCGAAGGAAGCGTTGGCAGACAGAACCCCAACGGGAGGCAAATAAAATGGCCGAATGGCTCGACAGCATATCCACCCACTGGTTCTGGCTCTCGCTGGGCCTGATCCTCGGTGTCGCCGAAATGGTCGCACCGGGCTTTTTTCTGATGTGGCTAGGGCTGGCCGCGATCATCGTCGGCGTCCTCGATTATTTCCTGCCGATCACCGTCGCCTATCAGGTCGCGCTGTTCGCGATCCTCTCGATCCTGACGGTATTTGCTGGCAAGAAATTCCTCAACGAAAACCCCATCGAAACCACGGACCCCAAATTGAACGATCGCGGAGCAAGGCTGACAGGGGAAGTCGTCACCGTGATCGAAGCAATCAGCAACGGGCATGGCCGTGTTAAGGTCGGCGACACCGAATGGTCGGCACGCGGGCCGGATGCTGGCATCGGCGCGCGCGTGAAGGTCACGGGAGCCGACGGTGCAGTGTTGCTGGTGGAGGGAGTTTGAGTATCGCTCGATTATCAAAAAGGAATTGAGGCTCCCACCGATACCTGCGAGTAATTATAGCTCGACCCGAACTGGTGGGTAGCTCGCGCGTACAGACTCGCTTTTTTGTAATCGTAGAACAGGGCGCCGCCGACAACGCCGAATTCCGTGCGGTTGCCATTGATGAAATCCAGGCCCGGCCCCGCCTCCAGCCTGTAACTGCCGCGCGCATATTTACCGAAATATTGTAGCGTCATCTGATGCCGATGCCATTTATCGGGCGAGAAATATTCGGGTGCGCGGAATTTGTATCCCAGCAGGCGCGAACGGTGCGCGAGCGAAAAATTGCCAGACAATCTATATCGCGTCGACAGCGCAGCCATAGCCCTTCGGTTGCCGTCGCTAAAGTCGTGATAGTCTCCGGTCAGCGCCGCCCATAGCGGTTTGCCGTCTGGCGTTTCAGCGGTCAGCGAGCAGCCGCTGGCATCGATTCCCCGGCGGATGGCCAGCGCAGTGGTGACATATTCATGGTCGCAATAGGCCTCCAGACTGAGTGTGCCGTTCCGCCGGACGTAAAGCGACCCATGCAACCCTTCGCCGGTAAATGCGGTCCGCGCTTTCAGCTTGAGTCCGCTTTCCAGCGTGGTTCCCACAGTTGCCACCGCCCCGGAAACGCTCTCTTTTCCGCTGTCTACTGACTGGTGAATGACACCCAGCTTGATATTGTATCTGCCATCCCACTCGCCGCCGCCCTCGACGGTGATGGTGTCGGCGAACGGATCGGTAAACAGCTCTGCATTGCCATAGATTTTCTCATCCGCAGCCGAAACAGGACCTGCTGCCGTCACCGCCACAAAAGTCGCAAAAAGTATGTGCTTCATTTCGTCCCCCAGCTTTTCGAGCGGTTGGTAAATTCGCTGAGATAACCCGCCAAAGATGCAGTGGTCATCAACAGCTGATAGAAGAGCAAATAGCCGACAAGGCCGAGCTGGTTCTTCCGCACACGCAGCCCGTGCTTTTTGAATATATCGTTTTCGAACCCGAAATAGATGGCAGTGCCGATAACCATCATCGGGATGAGCAACATCGTCAGCAATCCGGCCATCAACGGATAGCCGAACAGCGCAAGGATGATGCCGGGAACGAAGAACAGGATATAGGATGCATCGATGAACGGGAACAGCAGGTTGTACCAAATGAAGGGGCTGTTCATGCGCAGCTGGACCAGTGTGCGTGGACTCGATTTGAACGCTTCGATCAGCCCGCGTGCCCAGCGTTTGCGCTGGCGGTAGAACTGAGACAGCGTGTCCGGCACGTTGGTGAAACCGAATGCACATTCGCAATAGCCAACGCGATAATTGGCAGACCGCAGCGCCCAGGTGAGGACAATGTCTTCGCCTACCAGATCGGCCCAGCCTCCGACCGAACGCACCGCATCGGCGCGGTAAATCGAGAACGCGCCCTGCGCCACCAGCGTGCCGTAATAAAGCGATTGGGCCCGCTTGATGACCGCGATGCCATGAAAATAATCCCACTCCTGCATTTTCGTCAGGAAGTTCTCGCGGGAATTACGGACCAGTATCGTCCCTGCGACAGCGCCCATGCGGATATTGCTGTAAACCATCGACTTCACGATGTTCGACAGCGCATTCCTGTACAGATAGGTGTCAGCATCGACTGTCAGCACAAGTTCGGTCCCGACTTCCTGCAAACCACGGTTGAGCGCTGCCGATTTGCCGCCATTCTGTGGCAGCTTGATCAGTTCTACATTGCAATTCCGGCCCTTTGTCCGGCCTGCAAATCCGCCGACGATACTAGCGGTTGCGTCTTTCGACCCGTCGTCGATAACAATGATGCGAACAGGCCCCGCATATTCCTGTAGCATGATCGAGTCGATCGTGTTCGCGATCGCCTTTTCTTCATTATAGGCCGCAATCAATATCGTGACCGGTTCGGCCACGTCGGGTTGCAGATAATGTTTGGGTCGCCTGTCCGAAATCAGCGACACGAGGATGAACATCGTCGCCCACCCTGGCACGACCGCAACCCCTAACAGGACGGCCCAGGCAAATATCGCGTGAACCTCGCGCGACATGTCGGCAACCCAATCCTGACTGATCCAGATCGTGAATGCGACCCAGAGCAAGGAGATGGACAAGTTGATAGCCAGCTTGTGAGGTGGCTTGAATTTCATGTTGAAGTGCCCCGTAGCGTTCAGCCACAATGGCTGACTCGATGCTTTCGGGGCGGGCCGGTAGATGAGGAGAATGCTTCACGACATCGAAATGCGATGAAATGTTACGAAACATATCAGCACGTTACAACTGTTTACATAAATGTATATAAAGTCTGTCGGGGACAACCGGTTGCAACGCGGATTTGATTTGGCATTATCGAATCACCGCCGCGCGACGGCTGGCTTGTTCGTTCAGCGCGCGAATTTCCCTGCCATGCCGATGATGTCGTCTAAAGGATTGCCATCGCCGTCCATGTCGAGCAGCGAACCAAGGCCGCCCAGTCCGCCAGCGGCAGGAGCAGTCTGTTGACCGCCGCCGAGTAGCCCTCCGAGCAATCCGCCCAAACCGCCGCTGCCTTCGGCACCGCCGCCCTGCTTCGCCATATACCCGGCTACCAGCATGGCGAGGATCGGTAGCATCTTCTTGAGCAGCGAGGGATCGATGCCGGTCTGGGCCGAGGCATTGCCCGCAACCTGTCGGCTGACCTCTTTCGATCCGAAAATCTGGCCGAGCACATCGTTGCCCTTCTCGACCGGAGTCGGCTCCGGCGAAATGACCGAGTCGAACAACCCGCCGCCACCGAGACTGCCGAGCAATCCGCCAAGCCCCTCCAGTCCGCCGGGCTGCGCCTGGGTCGTTTTTTTGAAGCCGCCGAGTATCGATGGCAGCAGCGCCTCGGCGCCGGTCTGCGCGATCTGCTCGTTTACTCCCAACTGCTTGGCGATCGAGCCGATGGCTCCGCTCTGCTTCAATATGCTGGCTATATCCATGACGGTCCTCCCAAGACAGGCCGTAAAGCTGCGCCTGTTCTGTGTCCTTGACAAGACATTCGGCGGAAAAATCGGACGGAACGCATCGATTTTACAATCGTTGGAGATAATGACGCTCCCCAAAATCCCTTGTGGAGCGTATAGGTCATTGGCCCGGACGACCCCCGGCCGGGCGTATCGCAGGAGAGAACTCATGGGCATTTTCAGCAGCATCAAAGACGCGATTTTCGGCAAGAAGGCCGTTGCCGCCACCCCAGCCGCGCCCGCACCTTCGGCTATCCCGCTCGAACCCGCCGCGCCAGAGCCGGTTGCCATCAGCGAGGTAGATGTGATCGCCCATCTGGAGGAGATCGACGCCAATGACGGGCGCAATCTCAACTGGCGCACTTCCATCGTCGACCTGATGAAGATGCTCGGCATGGACGCCTCGTTGCAGGAGCGCAAAGACCTCGCGATGGAGCTGGGTTACACCGGCGAACTCGAAGGCAGCGCCGAAATGAACATCTGGCTACACAAGGCCGTGATGCGCGAGCTCGCCAAGAATGGCGGTAAGGTTCCTGCCGAACTGATCGACTAGATTTCGTCGAGACTGGCGCGGTCGGGTTCTACAAAACCCCGCCGCGCCGGGATCGAAAACAGCAAATCCGTCGAGTAGAACCGAAGCGGCAAATCCCGCCGTCCCCGCGCTGACAATAGCAGCGCATTGACCGCCTCGCACAGTGGTATCGCGGTGCCAACTTCGGCCAGATGTGCCTTCACGCCAGCAATATACACCTGCGTGATGGTCTCGTGATAGCCCTGCCTATCGTCGTTCACCCCGCCGACCGCTTCGTTGTAAGATGAAATGATCCCGGCCATATCCCGCTCCGGCTCGATTTCGGGGCGGTCGCGGACAATCCATGTGCAAGCCGCGAGATGCGCTTCATGCGTCCATTCCGCGCGCGGCAATGTGCGCGCAAGCAGCCCTTCACCGACGTGGATTACAGCGGCGTCATTCTCAAACAGGCGGACTTCGAATTCGGACATTTCCGGGCTTTCTCTTGAGCCCGGATTGCCCGGGCGTTTACGCGGCGGTTGGTGCCGACTGTTTCACACCTTCATCGACATGGTCTTCGAACTGCGCGAAGTTATCGATGAATTGCTGCACCAGGTGGCGCGCGGTAGCATCATATTCGGCCCTGTCCACCCACGCCTCGCGAGGGTTCAGGATGCCGCTGTCGACCCCCTGCACCGCAACCGGGAACTCGAACCCGAAATTCGGGTCTTTGCGGAACTCGGCATTGTTGAGGCTGCCATCCAGTGCCGCGTTGAGCAGAGCGCGGGTCGCCTTGATCGGCATCCGGCTGATACCCGGCATTGTCGCCTTCCCACCGGTCCAGCCGGTGTTGACCAGCCAGCACTGTACGCCGCCCTTGGCAATGCGCTCTTTGAGCAAGTTGCCATAAACACTCGGATGACGCGGCATGAACGGCGCGCCGAAGCAGGTGGAGAAAGTCGCTTCAGGCTCGGTCACGCCGATTTCGGTACCCGCAACCCGCGCTGTATAGCCCGACAGGAAATGATACATAGCCTGCTCCGGCGTCAGCTTGGCGATCGGAGGCAGCACGCCATAAGCATCGGCGGTAAGGAAGATGATCGTCTTGGGGACCGGCCCCATATTCTTTTCCGACGTGTTTGGAATGAAGTCGATGGGATAGGAACCACGGCTGTTCTCGGCGAGACTGGCATCGTCGAAATCGAGTTCGCGCGTGACTGGATCGATCACGACATTTTCAAGCACGGTGCCGAAGCGCTTTGTGGTCGCAAAAATTTCCGGCTCGGCTTCTTCCGACAGCCGGATCATCTTTGCATAGCAGCCACCTTCGAAGTTGAAGACAGCGGTGTCCGACCAGCCATGCTCGTCGTCGCCGATTAGTGTGCGGCTTGCGTCGGCGGACAAAGTAGTCTTGCCGGTTCCCGAAAGCCCGAAGAACACCGCAGTATCGCCATCGGCGCCGATATTCGCCGAGCAATGCATCGGCATCACACCTTTGGCGGGCAGCAGGTAATTCAAGATGCCGAACACCGACTTCTTCATTTCTCCTGCGTAGGCGGTACCGCCGATGAGGATCAGTTTCTCGGTAAAATTGACCGCAATCACCGTCTCGCTGCGTGTGCCATGCCGCGCAGGATCGGCGCGGAAGCTCGGCAGGTCTATGATGGTATATTCGGGCGCAAAGTCCGCCAGCTCTCCTTCGGTCGGGCGCACCAGCAACGTGCGGATGAACAGATTGTGCCAGGCAAATTCGTTAATGACGCGCACATTGACACGATGTTCCGGCTGCGATCCCCCAAACAGATCGGCCACATAGAGCTTGTCCTTCTCGCCAAGCGCGGCAAAGAAATCTGCCTTCAGCGCCGCGAAATGCGCGGGCTCCATCGCCACATTGGTCTTGCCCCACCAGATTGTGTTCTCGGTTTCGGCGTCGCGCACGATAAACTTGTCCTTTGCCGAGCGCCCGGTGTGCAGGCCGGTCTTGACAACCAGCGGTCCGTGCTTGGCCAGTATCCCCTCGCCATTCGCCAGCGCAGCCTCGACCAGAGGCGCGGTACCGAGATTGGTGTGCAGTGTTGCAGCGGTCTTTATCCCCTGCTGGTCCAGCGAAATGTTGAGCGGCACTGACATTTTTCGGCTCCGATATATGAGATTTGCGAATCCAGGGCATACGTATGCACCCGATATTGTCTCGCCGGTAGCGGAGTGCGCATGGC
>JAESFX010000150.1_pt1 | contig 67294 bp, 69 predicted proteins | sample 9269501 | NCBI WGS metagenome assembly JAESFX01 (sample SAMN14515570, study PRJNA621655) | algae metagenome | isolation source: Desmonostoc geniculatum HA4340-LM1 and co-occurring heterotrophs from cave... | place: USA: Maniniholo cave, Kauai, Hawaii | collected 2009-07-28
TCGAACTGCGTGCTGGTAGCTGCGAAATATGGCTCGATGACTATCCGGGATATAACTCCGCTCAAACCAGAAAGCAGGACATCTGGATAGGGGTAATCGTAGACGATCTGACAGAGGTTCATCGGCGCGTCCTCGCCTCCGGTCTCGCTTGCCCCGACCCGGTTGATCGGTCCTTCGGATTTCGCGAACTGACCGTCGTGGACCCTGGCAATTACCACTGGGGGTTTGTTGAGCGCTACGATCAGGTTTCGAAAAATTGAAAATGGGGGATGCAACAATTAGTATGACAAAGACTTTTATCTATCTGGAGTTTCTGGGAAAGCTATCCAACCTCGCCTTACTGCTTATGCGCGTGGCCGTCGGAGCTTTTTTGATCTGGGGTGTTTGGGACAATATCATCGACGCTGATAGGATGCGCGAGTTCGAGAAATTCCTAGCAGGTCATGGTTTCGCGTGGCCGACGTTCATGGCGCCGCTGTCGGTATATGCTCAGTTCATTTGCGGCCTTTTTTTCATTGGCGGTTTTCTGACACGCTGGGCTGGCATCATTTGCGCATTCAACTTCATCGTCGCACTTATCATGGTTGATGCAGCAGGTGGCATCCGAAGCGCCTTTCCGGCTGGGATACTCGTGCTGTTCGGGTTGTTTGTCGCAACGAACGGTGGTGGCGCAATTTCCCTCGACAACCGATTGTTTCGACAGCGGTTAGAACTGACCACGGCGCACAATTGACCGATCGCAAGCATTTATTGATGCAGTTGATAACAAATTGGCAATCCACGAAGAAGTGTGACTAAAGATCGCGCCTTTACACCTGCGCTTGGAAAGCTGGGCCTTACGGCTACCTACGACTGGGTTATCGCGGTTATGACGCATGAACGAAAATGGCGGAGAGAATTACTCCAGTCACTTTCGCCGAAACCGTGCGAGACAATCGTGGATCTGGGAAGCGGAACAGGCACTCTTGCTGTTATGATCTACCAGAGCGCGGCCGCATTGAAGGTGATCGCAGTCGATCCTGACCCGGAAGTCCGTGCAATAGCCAGCGCTAAGGCGATTATTGCAAAAGCGGAGATTGAGTTCGTTACAGCGCTTGGAGGCGACCGGGTAGATGGCCTCCCTTATAGCCAAGCGGACAAGGTGGTCACTTCGCTCGTGCTCCATCAATGCGCAATGGCTGCGAAAAAGGAGCTTTTGGCCAATGCATTCGCTCTGCTCGCACCGGGCGGCTTACTTTATGTTGCGGATTACGGCGTGCAAAAATCGACATTGATGCGGTTGTTGTTCAATCAGGTGCGCTCGCTTGATGGTTATGAGAATACAAAGGCAAACAAGGATGGGATTATCCCTTTGCTCATCGCTGAGGCCGGGCTTGCTGACGTTAAAGAACATTGGACTGTTCTGACTCCAACAGGATCCATCACAATGTGGACAGGACTAAAGTCGCCAAACGGTTGATTTACCGAAGTGAATGGGCAGTCAATTATTTGGAGTTGCTTATCGATCACATTTTAATCGAGAATATGTACCAAAAATCAATGAGGTATGAAGATTATCAACCGAACGGTTGACAAATGAACTTTCATGGACAACATTAAACCAAATGGTTGAATATGATTCGAAAGCTCTCGACACGATTTTCCACGCGCTGGGCGACGCTACTCGGCGCGCGATGCTGGCGAAGCTTGTTGGCGGTGAGCGTACCGTCAGCGAATTGGCAGAGCCGTTCAAAATGTCGTTAGCCGCAGCTTCAAAGCATATCAGGGTTTTGGAAAGCGCAGGTCTTATCCGCCGCCATATACAAGGTCGTACCCACCGATGCAGCCTTAGTCCGATGCCGCTAGCGAGCGCGGATCAATGGCTCGCAATGTATCGTCGCTATTGGACCGATCAACTCGATGCTCTTGCAGCACTTTTAGATGCTGACGACGAAAACGAGCGCTTCCTCATGCCCCCCACGCGTAAAAGAATGAAGGAGATTGATGATGAATGCTGCACTCGCCGAAGACGATTTCGGCGTTCTGACCGAACCCGCGACATTGACGCTGCAACGCGTTTTGCCAGGTCCGATCGAGCGGGTCTGGTCATATCTGACCGACAGTAATTTGCGCGGCCAATGGCTGGCGACAGGAGCAATGGAGCTCCGGGCCGGCGCAAGGGTCAATCTGACCTGGCGCAACGATGAGCTGACCGACCCGCCGGGAAATCGTCCTGATGGCATGCCGGCCGAACACAGCATGACGTGTGAGGTCCTCGAGTGCAGAGCACCAAACTTGCTTCGCATTAGCTGGGGAAGCACTGGCGGCGTAACATTCGACCTTCAGGAGCAATATGAAGACGTTCTGCTCACGCTGACACACCACCGCGTTCTTGACCAGACCGTGCTGCTGAATGTCAGCGCTGGATGGCATGCACATCTCGCACTCTTGTCGGCCAAGATGCGGGGTGAAGCTCCGGCACCGCATTGGGACACTTGGGTGCGACTAAAAACGGAATACGCGCAGCGCCTGCTGAGCGCACAGCTCAAAGACCAGAAGTAGTCCAACTTCAATTTCTTACACCGAGCGGGAATAAGACCAGCCTCGTCTGATGACGTAAATCTGGTCTTATCCCGATAGAAGACCAATCCGCATGGTGGATGACCACAACGCAGCGCTCCCCCACATCGGGGAGCAATGAACTTTTTGTTTCGGACTTGCAGCGCACTCTCCGCAGCACTCAAGCCAAACATGATAATAAATTGACAGCAGCCGAGGTGCAGACAGGCTATTTGGTGCTCAAAGCAGGCGCAAACGGAGTGCACATGGATCAAGCGGTGGAACCTCGCAAAGGTAGGCGGCCGCCGGTGCCCCATCCAATGCGTGAACGAGCTTACGCGCGCCCTGCGGTGCTGGCCGCTGCTCGCAAGCTTTTTGACACTGAGTGCTATACTTCACTGTCGCTTGAACGCATCGCGGCGAAGGCCGGGGTCAGTCGCTACACGGTAAATAAACACTTTGAATCCAAATCTGAAATATTCAAATTGTCGAGAGAAGAACTACTTGCCGAAGCTGTTGAGCTGATAGGCGATGCGATTCCCGAAAGAATGGAAACGCTGGACGGTATTCGATGCTTCTTGGACAATGCGTTTGAGGTATTTTCGAGCGCTGCCAATCTTGAGCTGATGAGTTCGATTAAGCGGGAAGGTGAACTCCATTCGTGGCTCGTTGACGCGCATCAAAAGAAGATTCGTTGCCGTTTAATTCAACAATGTGAAACCTTTCTCCTTTATCATATCGATCGTTCGGACGACCTGTTCGCCGACACTAGGCTACTTGCCGAACAACTAACTGTGCTCGCAGAAAGTGTTGCGTACGGGCCATATCTTGCCGGCAAATGCGACAAAACAGGATTGGAGCCGACACGGGCGAAGAAATTTTCGATCGCCGCGAAGGCGGCTGCGAGGCTGGTTGACGCTAACGACAAGCAGTTTCCCGCTTTCGAGGCCATCTCGCTTGATCGCCCGTGCGCGCAGCGCGCCGTAAGGAGATAGGCGAACCAATTCAACTAACATATTCTTTTTTTCAATGTGATGTTATATTGTTATATGAAAAATGAACTTCAAAGGGCATTCGAAGTCATAGGTTTACTGCTGTTCTGTGCGCCCTGGCGCGTTTCAGCCCAGCATGATCATGATCTAGCGTTAGCACAGAGCGAAAGCTCTTCAGCGCAGATCAACATGTTGTCGCACGGTACTTCAACCCGCAGTGAGCGAGCCCAGATCCTCTTCGACCAAGGATTGAATCTGATCTATGCATTTAACCACAATATGGCCATCGCCAGCTTTCGCTTAGCGATAGACCATGACCCCGGCTTTGCGATGGCTTATTGGGGCATTGCACTTGCCGAAAGTGCCAACATCAATTCGCCAGTCACGACGGAGCGGGCTACACGTGCCATTGCCGCATTGGCTCAGGCGCAAGCTTTAGCGGTCCATGCGAACGAGCGGGACCGGGCCTATATCGCCGCGTTACAGGAACGCTATTCGGGAAGCCCGGAGGATCCCCGGCCACCGCAAGATCGAGCTTATGCAGCGGCAATGGAGCGGTTAGCGCTTCGCTTTCCCGACGACCCTACAGCATGGACCCTGCACGCTGATGCACTCATGAATCTTACGCCCTGGGTCCACTGGGGCAGCAATGGCAACCCACTGCCTGATACGCCAGCAATCTTGCGATCGCTCGAAACCGCGAAGGCACGTGACCCTCAGCATATTGGGGCCAATCACTATTACATTCATGCCGTCGAAGCATCACCGCACCCCGCTCGCGCCTTGCCTTCTGCACTGCGGCTGTCGGAATTGGGATTAAAGGCAGGCCATCTCGTGCACATGCCCAGCCACATATATTTCAGGCTTGGCGATCATGCCCGCGTGGTCGAAGCGAACGAGCGTGCTGCGCTTGCAGATGAAGAGCTTTTTCGCGCGAATTCGAAAGAAGATCGAGCCTATCGAGGCTATTACGCACATAATCTCGACTTTCTCGTCGTCGGATATAGCTACCTTGGAAATTTTTCGGCTGCGATGCAGTCAGCGAAGCGATTAGACGCGGTCATTGACGAGTTTGTGAGAACGGCCCCCAAGGCCGAACATTTGTTCACGCGACGAATGGGTGCCTTGCTCCGCTTTGGAAAATGGAACGACATTCTGCACATTCCCCAGCCGCATCGCGACCAGCAGGTACGCTTGGCCTACTGGCACTATGCCCGTGCAACAGCACTGGTCAACCAGGGCAATCTTCGCGGTGCTTCGGCGGAGCGCGCAGCGTTCGTTCGGACAAGTCAAGCCATTCCTAGAGCCGCGCAAGTCGGCAACAATTCAACGACAGAGCTGCTCGCCATTGCCTCCAAATTGATCGACGGCCGCATTGCGATGGCCAGCGGCAATGATCGCCAAGCCATTGCGCATCTAAGGCAGGCTGTAGAATTGCAGGACGCGCTTGCTTACGATGAGCCGCCTAACTGGCATTATCCGACACGCGAGACCTTGGGTGCCGCGCTGTTGGCACTCGGTGAACCAACAGAGGCTGAGGCAGTGTTTCGGGAAGACTTGAGGCGCAATCATCTCAACCCGCGCAGCCTTTTTGGCCTCTCCGAAAGCCTGAAGCAACAGGGCAGGTCGGACGAATACCGCATCGTCAAAGAGCAATTCGCGCGGTCGTGGCAATATGCCGATTCCCTGATCGATTTGTCACATTTTTGATTCCGTGCCCAGGCCGGACGCAAGTGAATCCCACCAAAAATGGAGTACCTATGATGAGGTTACTGAAGCTCGTGCTGTGCACAACAGCAATACTCGTACAATCGTTCTCGGTGCCGCCGGTGAAAGCAATCGCCGCGCAATCGTCACCCTCCACTTTGACCACCAGCGCGCTTATCGATCTCATGCGCAGAGGAAGCTATATCCTCGTTGTACGGCACGAACGCACCGAGGTTCCGTCACGTGACGATGATTATTCGAAGCCGCGTAGCGACTGCTTGTCCCAGCGGAACTTGTCGGCGTCAGGCTATGCAGGTGCGCGGGAAACAGGTGAAACGTTGCGTGTGCTTGGAATTAAGGTGGTCGAAGTACGCTCCAGCCCATTTTGCCGCACGATGGAAACCGGCAGACTGATGTTCGGCCAAGCTATCGCGGACGAACGACTGCTGCATGATGATCCGCCAAGCGGGCGCACTGTCGAGGTTGCGGATCGCGATGTCAGAGCCTTGGCGTCGTCCATTGATCTCAGTCGGGGGAATGTTGCGCTGATAACGCATGGCGGCATTATCACGAAAGCCTTCGATGTCACACTTGTGGAAGGCGCAATCGCCGTTTTAAGGCGCGATGCGTTTGGAAACATCGCTGTTGTGGGGCAGACGACGGGCAGCGATCTCGATTTTCCGGCCCGTGCAGCGATTAAGAACCCCTAGTTCAGGTATGTTCGATTTGGTTCGTAGAACATGTAAAACCAGCCAGCTATCATGTCGTTTCGACGCTGGCATATGACTGTATATCGGTTCGCAATTCAGAACGATCCAAAAAACAATCTACACAGTTTCTACACAGGCTAAAATCGACGTATTTTTTGGCGATTTTTCAATGATTTGCGAGGATCCGAATATTTGGTCGGGACGACAGGATTCGAACCTGCGACCCCCACACCCCCAGTGTGATGCGCTACCAGGCTGCGCTACGTCCCGACCGGAGCCGCGCCTATATGGAGGTCAAACCGCAATTGCAAGCAGGGAAGCCGCGCATAAACATTGCGCCCGTCACCCTCCGGTGATAATCGCGCCCGATTGTTTTCGGGCACTGCGGAAATCGCGGTGTTCTTGTCATAATGTCGCAAGGATTTTCGATGGATTTGCTCTTGTTTTTGGCTGCTGCACCCGCTGGTGCTGGCGGTGGTTCGGCTTTCTTCGTTCAGGTGTTCCCGCTCCTGCTGATTTTCGTCGTCTTCTACTTCTTCCTCATCCGTCCGCAACAGAAGCGCGCGAAGGAGCATGATGCCAAGATCAACGCGGTGCAGAAGAATGACGAGGTTGTCACTGGCGGTGGGCTTATGGGCAAGGTGACGCGCGTTGCCGACGACCATGTCGAGGTGGAAATCGCGCCGAATGTCCGCGTCAAGGCAGTCAAGACCACTCTCGCCAATGTCGTCCCGCGCGGTACCAAAGCTGCAAATGATTGATACCAAGGGTTGAAGGCTTCTGCCGCCAACCCCAAATCTCGCCCCTATAGTCCGTTCGGAACCTGTCCATGCTAGATTTTCCCCGTTGGCGCATTTGGATGCTCAACATCGTCATCCTGTTGGGCGTGATCTGCGCAATCCCCAGCGTGCTGCCGGTGAACATGCGCGCGCAGGTTGCCCCATATCTGCCCATTCCGGCGATCAACCTGGGCCTCGACCTTGCGGGCGGAAGTCACATTTTGCTGGAAGCCGATACCTCGCAACTCGCGCAAACGCGGCTTGAATCGCTCGAAGACGCCGTGCGCGCGGCAATGCGCCGCGCCGAACCGCGCATTGCCGTCGAGGAGGTCTCGCGTACTGGCGGGCAGTTGAGTTTCACCGTCACCGATAGCGCGAAGGTCGATGCCGCGCGGGAGCTGCTGCTGCCGCTCACCAGCAACGCGACCGGTGGACGCGACTGGAATATCGGCGTCAACGACGGCAATCGCTTCATACTCACCGCAGCCGGTGCAGGCGACGAAACCGCGCTCGACCAGGCAATGGACACGGCGGTTACGGTTATCGGCAAACGCATGCCCGAAACGGTCGAAGCCGACGTCCGGCGGCAGGGTGACGACCGGATCAGCGTTTCGGTGCCGGGTATCGACGATCCAGAAGCGCTGAAGGAACTGATCGGCAAGACCGCCAAGCTCGAATTCAAGCTGGTGGACGAACAGGCCGACCCCGACCAGACCGCCAAGGGCATCGCGCGAGTCGGCAGCCAGATTCTGCCTTACCCCGACAATCCAACCGGCCTGCCGACATTGGCGGTGCGCCGCGGCGGTGGGATATCGGGCGAGAAGCTGGTTAAGGCCGACCCCACGTTCGACCAGCAGACCAACGAACCTGCCGTCACCATCCAGTTCGACACCGAAGGCGGGCAGAGATTTGCGCGCATGACGCAGCAAAATACGGGCAAGCTGTTCGCCATCATTCTTGACGGTCAGGTGATTTCGGCGCCGCAGATAAGAGAGCCTATTTATGGCGGCATCTCGCAAATTTCGGGCAGCTTCACCGTTGAAAGCGCCAACCAGCTCGCGGTTGCGCTGCGTTCGGGCGCGCTTCCGGTCGATCTGAAGATCGTCGAGGAACGTTCGGTCGGCCCAGATCTGGGCAAGGATTCGATCGAACGCGGCGCAATTGCCTGTCTGCTCGCGCTTGCTGCGACCATGGCATATATGGTCATCACCTATGGCTCATTCGGCTGGCTCGCCAATGTCGCCGTCCTGCTGAACATTGTTTTCATCATCTCGGTTATGGCGTTTTTCGGCGCGACGCTGACGCTACCCGGACTTGCGGGGATGGTGCTGACGATCGGTGCCGCAGTCGACGCCAACGTTCTTATCAACGAACGAATACGCGAGGAACTCCGCCGAGGGCGCTCGGTAATGTCCGCCATCGAGCACGGTTTTGACGAAGCCTCGACCGCGATTTTCGACGCGAACGCGACCAACGTCATCGCAGGCGTGCTGATGTACACATTCGGCTCGGGACCTATTGCCGGCTTCGCGGTGGTGTTGATGATCGGTATCATCACATCCTATTTCTCGGCGGTGACGCTGACCCGCATGTGGGTCGCGATCTGGGTCAAGCGCAACCGTCCGCGCGAACTGATATTGTAGGGAACAGGCCATGAAACCATTATTCAAACTGATTCCCGACGATACCAACATCGACTTCCTGAAGGCGCGCAAGCTCGCGATTGTCTTCTCCTTGTTCATGGTCATCGCTTCGGTCGCGCTGATCGCGACCAAGGGCTTCAACCTCGGCGTCGATTTCGTCGGCGGGCAGACTTTCCATGTGACGATGGCGAAGACCGAACAGATCGACGATGTGCGTGCGCGCATTGCCGCGCTCGACCTTGGCGAAGCGACGATCCAGCAATTCGGTTCGGAACGCGATCTTGCCATCCGGCTGCCGGTACCGCCGGGCGATGTTGACGCCGCCGCCGAATCTGCCGCCAAGGTGCGCGCCGAAATCAGCGAGGCCTATCCCGGAGTGAAGTTCAACAGCGTCGAGACGGTGTCGGGCAAGGTGTCGGAGGAACTGGCATGGGACGGCGCGCTTTCGCTGTTGCTCGCGATGCTGGGGATCTCGATTTACATCTGGTTCCGTTTTGAATGGCAATTCGGCGTGGGGGCGCTAATTTCGCTGGCGCACGACTTGACCATAACCTTGGGTTTTTTTGCGCTGACGCAGATCGAGTTCGACCTGAACGTGGTCGCGGCATTGCTGACGCTGATTGGCTATTCGCTTAACGACACCGTCGTGGTCTACGACCGCATCCGCGAAAATCTGCGCAAATATCGCAAGATGGAGATCGAACCGCTGCTGAACCTGTCCGTCAACGAAACGCTGTCGCGCACGGTCGCCACCAACGGCGCGGTTTTGCTCGCTGTGCTCGGCCTCGTCTTCATCGGCCCGGCGACGATTTTCGGGCTGACCATCGGCATATTGTTCGGCGTGATTATCGGCACCTATTCGTCGATATACGTCGCGCGATTTGCGCTGGTACCGCTGGGTGTGAGTGCGGACAGCTTCGTTCCTGAAGAAGGCGTCGCATCGAAGGCCGAGCGCATCGGCGAAGGTTTCGGCGCGCAGCCTTAAACAATCTCATCTTCGCGTCCTTCGCTTCTTCGCGAGCTTCGCGTGAACCTTCGACGTTTCAAATTTCACGCGAAGCTCGCGAAGAAGCGAAGGACGCGAAGGGCTAGTTTTTTGCTGCAACGTTGCGGAAAAACTCCGCGAGTTGTCCTGCATTCTCGTCCCAGGAAAATTGGCTGACATTCGCGGCCACCGCCTCTCGCGATGGCGGGTTGGCGAGCAGGTTGTTGATTGCGGCAGCAATCGCTTCCGGATTGCGCGCGACAATGTGACCGGCTGCGGGCGATTTCATTAGCTCGCGAATACCGCCGACATCGCTCGCGACTATGGGCGTACCGCAGGCAAGCGCCTCGACCCAGGCATTGGCCAAGCCTTCGCTCTCGGACACGAGCGCCATGACATCGGCAGCGGCGAGCAATGCAGGTACATCGTCATGCGGGACGTTGCCGAGAAGATGAACGCGATCCGACACGCCACGTTTGATGGTGAGTTCAAGCAGTGCGGATTCGCTCGGCCCGTGGCCGACGAGCATCAAGGTTGCGTCGGGCAGGGCAGGCAGCGCCTCGATCAGCAAATGCTGGTTCTTGCGCGGGATGAGGGCACCGACGCTCAGGATCAACGGTCCCGCAATGCCTAGCTTTGCCTTCTCGGCTGCGCGGTCGCGGAGACCGAAGCGCGACTGGTCGAGGCCGGTGTAATGGACCATGATCTTGTCGGCATCCATGCCCAAAGCGACCATATCGGCCTTGAGCGCGCCTGATACCGCGAGCAGGCCAGTCGCCTTGTCTGCCGCTTCGAGTATTTGTTCGGCGCAGCCGGATTGTGTGCCCCAATGATGGATATCCGAGCCGCGCGCCTTGATCGTGAACGGGATGCCAAGCGCTTCGGCCAGCTTCATCGCGGCTGGGCCGTCAGGATAGAAAAATTCGGCGTCGATCAGGTCGAAGCCGATCTCGGAATGGAGTTTCTTCGCCAATGGCAAGACAGCGCGCACGATCATGTCGGGGTTCATTCGCCCGCCGATCTTCGGAATGGCGGTGAAGCGCGGGCGATAGACATCGAGTTCGCCCCATTGTTCGTCATGCAATGATTTCCGCAGAACCGCCTGCTCGCCGAACAGGCTGAGCGGCCAGGGGGCTATGCCGACAGGGTTGATAACGGTCACGGCAAAATCGCGTACTGCCGACAGCGCGGCGGTCTGGCGTTCGATGAATACCCCGAAATTTGGCCGCGATGCCGCAGGGAAAAGCGTAGAGAGTGTGAGAATGCGCACTAAAGCGCCCGCACCAGCCGCACCGCTTTTGCAATCCAGGCAGGATCGGTGACCACCTGCTGTCGCGCGCCTGCCTCCAACGGCAATATATGCAGCTTGCCATCCTCTCGCCCCAACAGGCGCCCGAAAATGAAGCGCCCGCCGGGGCGGGGGACGAGTACATTCAGGTTTAGCGCGCTTGCGAAATTGTCCGGTTGCAACTGTTCCAACCATAATTCATCGCCGCGCCGGTACTCGCCGGTCGAGGCTGCGATGCGCAGGCCGATCATCGTGCCGCCGATGTTGGGAACCATGATGGTTTCGGGCTTGGTCGGTGCATGGGTGCCATCCTCACCCAGCACGGCGGCCACGGGCAGCGACGCCTGTGCGGGCAGGGCGACCAGATCGCTCGAATCGACGCCCAGCGCCGCCGCGATGCGGTTGATCCAGATCAGCGACAATACCCGCGTTCCGGTTTCCAACCGACCGATGGTCTGGGCGGTGGTGGCGGGTTTGCAGCGTTCGGCGACGTCGGCGAGCGTCAGCCCCTTGGCCTTGCGCACATCGCGGATACGGCTTTGCATCGTCTTTCTCCGATTACCAGATAGGTTTTTTCTTTCCTACAATATTATCCGCATGGCAATAGTGATTCGTTACTGATGGAGAATTGCCGATGCCCCGCAAAACAGCCGCTGCGCCGAAATATGCCGACCCAAGGCCGCTTGCCGAGCGTCCGCTGCACGAACCGGGGACCGGACGAAAGACCAACCGCTCCGTGACCGTCAACTTGGCAGAGTCGCCCCTATCGTGGCTGCATTCACGCGGGCATTTGACTGACCGGCAATTGCTCGCGGGCGAAAAATTGCGAGGCGATTACGAAGCGGCCGCGATGGGGGCGCAGGTCACCATGCGTTGGGAAAATGTCCCGCTCGGCCGCGAGAAGCGTGGTGCGCCTTCGGGGCTGAACCAGACCGAGCGGATGTTGGCGGCCAAATCGCGGTTCGACGATGCGCTGGCGGCGCTAGGACCAGACTTGGGCGACATTGCATGGCGCGTGATTTGCGCGGGGGAAGCCATGCCGGTGGCGGAGCGCGAGATGGCATGGCCGGTGCGTTCGGGAAAGCTGGTGCTGCGGATTGCGCTCGACCGGCTGGCGGGATTTTACCGGTTGCCGGGTTAGGATGCCATCTCCTCGACGAGCATCGCCAGCCCAAGCCAGCGCTCCTCGGCGGCATCCTTTTCCGCCCGCAGCGTCTCGCCCTTCGCCATCAGTTCGGCAAAGCGCGCGGGATTGCGCGTGTAAAGCGCCGGGTCGGCTATCTCTTTTTCGGCTGCTGCAATATCGGCATCGATTTCGGCGATGCGTCCGGGCAGCAAATCGTAATCGCGCTGGTCCTTGTAGGACAGTTTTGCAGGGCGTTTTTCTGTTGGTTTTGCGGACGGTGAAACGACTGTGAACTTGTCAGCTTTGCTGCGGGTTTCAGGCTTGTCGCGCCGGTCCCTTTTTGCCTCCCAATCGGCATAGCCGCCGGCGATGATATCGACCTTGCCCGAGCCATCGAGACCGAGCGTCAGCGTCACCGTGCGATCGAGGAAATCGCGGTCGTGACTGACAATCAGGACAGTGCCGTCATAATCCGAGATCACTTCTTGCAACAGGTCGAGCGTTTCGAGGTCGAGATCGTTGGTCGGCTCGTCGAGCACCAGCAGATTGGCCTCGCGCGCAAATTCGCGTGCCAGCAATATCCGCGATTGCTCGCCGCCAGAAAGCGTACCGATCCGTGCCTCAACCAACGACGGGTCGAACAGGAATTCCTTCAAATAGCCCTGCACATGCTTGCGAACACCGCGCACATCGATCCAGTCGCCGCCCTCGGCGAGCACGTCGCGCACGCGCTTTTCGGGCGAGAGCAATTTGCGTTGTTGGTCGATGACTATGCCGGTCAGCGTCGGCGACAGCGTGATTTTGCCGCTGTCGGGCGGGGTCTCGCCGGTGAACAGGCGGATCAAAGTCGTCTTGCCCGTGCCGTTCGCGCCGACAATGCCTATGCGGTCGCCGCGCCGGATTCGGAGGGTAAAGTCCCTGATAATCGTTCTGTCGCCAAAGCTTTTGCCGACATTTTCTGCCGCGATAACCGTCTTGGTCTTGCTGTCGTCGCTCGCCGCCGCCAGCTTCGCCGTTCCTTGCGGTCCGATCATCGCCGCCCGCGCCGCACGCATTTCCCAGAGCTTCGCCAACCGCCCCTGATTGCGCTTGCGCCGCGCGGTGACGCCGCGTTCGAGCCAGTGCGCCTCGATCTTGAGCTTGGTATCGAGCCGACTGGCGTTGCGGGCATCTTCGGCAAAGACTTGCTCGGTCCAGGCGTCGTAGCCGCCAAAGCCGATCTCGTTGCGGCGGAGCAAGCCCCGGTCGAGCCAGAAGGTCTGTTTGGTGAGCCGTGTGAGAAACGTCCGGTCATGGCTGATCACCATGAACGCGCCCTTATAGCGGGTGAGCCAATCTTCGAGCCATTCGATGGCGGCTAGGTCGAGATGGTTTGTGGGCTCGTCGAGCAGCAACAGATCGGGCTCGCTCGCTAGCGCGCGGCAGATCGCGGCGCGACGTCTTTCGCCACCGCTGGCAGTCTTCGCCTCGCGGTCGAGGTCGATGCCGAGCTGGTCGGCGATGGCGCGGACTGCATATTCGGGCGGGCCCTTCGGCCCATGCGTGGCGAAATCGACCAGCCGGTCGAAGGCGGCAACATCGGGGTCCTGTTCGAGCATGACGATATTGGTCCCCGGAACGACCACGCGCTTGCCCTTGTCGGCCTCGACCGATCCGGCGATCAGCTTCATCAGCGTGGTCTTGCCCGCGCCGTTGCGCCCGATCAGTGCAAGCCGGTCGCGTGCGCCGATGAACAGGTCGATATCCTGAAACAGCCAGCCGCCGCCCTGTTGCAGCGCGAGGCCTTCGAAGGCAAAAATGGGCGGTTGCGACATGGTGTGGGGCGGATAGGGGGTGCAAGTTCTCAATGCAACCGTCACAGCACCGTCATGCTGAACTTGTTTCGGCATCCATCTTTCCGCATAGGCCGGAGCTTGTTGGACAAATGGACCCTGAAACAAGTTCAGGGTGACGAAACGAGGCGAAGAGTGCGCACTATCTATCTCAACGGCAGCTACATTCCCGAATCCGAAGCCAAGGTCTCTGTCTTCGACCGCGGCTTCCTGTTTTCGGATTCGGTCTATGAAGTCGTCTCGGTCATCGACGGCAGACTGATAGATTTTGAAGGCCATGTTCGCCGCCTTGCCCGCTCATTGGGCGAACTGGGCATCGCAGGCGCGCCCGATACGAGCGATTGGCTCGCCATATGCCACGAACTGGTGGCGCACAATGCGCTCGAAGAAGGCATGATCTACTGGCAGGTTACGCGCGGCGCGCCCGCCGACCGGGATTTTGCCTTTCCGCCGGTCGGCACCGCTCCCACCACAATGGCTTTCACTCAAAGCCGTCCGCTCGCCGATAACCCGCTGGCGACGCGCGGCATCAGCGTCGTCATCATGCCTGACCTGCGTTGGGGCAGGGCCGACATAAAAACCACGCAATTACTCTACGCCTCGCTGATGAAGAATGAGGCAATTGCGCGCGGTGCCGACGACGCATGGATGGAGCGCGGGGGCCTCGTCACCGAAGGCACAGCGCAAAACGCACATATTGTTACCAAAGAAAATGTACTGGTAACTCACCCGCTTGACCGCAATATCCTGCATGGCATTACCCGGGCGGCGGTTTTGCCGTTGGTTGAGCTGCAGATTGAAGAGCGACCTTTTTCGGTTGCCGAGGCAGAAAATGCCGCAGAAGCCTTTGTTTCTTCGGCCTCAGGTTTCGTCATGCCCGTCGTGCGCATCAACAACAACCAAATCGGCGACGGCACGCCCGGCCCTGTCACGAAAGCGTTGCGCAAAGCCTATATCGACTGGGCGCGCGTCACGGCCATCTGAACGGAACAGCTACGTTCATATTGCGTTAGGGTCGGGTCGGGCAATTGCCGCGCATTGTCCATCCGTTCGGAGAAAAAACATGAAGAATGCAATGCTTTACGCCGCCGCAGCCTTTGCCCTAGCGGTGCCAACTGCGATCCAGGCAGCAGAAATCCATATCGAAGCGAAAAACCCCGTGGTCGAGCTTTCGGTTACTGAAATGATCGAAAGCGCGCCCGACACAGCGACGTTCTCGACCGGCGTCGAAAACAGCGCGCCGACCGCGTCCGCAGCGCTGCGCGCCAATTCGGCGCAAGTGGCGAAGGTGATAAGCCAGTTGAAATCGCTGGGCATCGCCGAAAAGGATATCCAGACCAGCGGCATCAGCCTCAGCCCCGAATATGAATATGTTCAGGCGACGCAGAAGAACCGCTTCACAGGCTATCGTGTGTCGAACCAGGTGAGCGTCAAGATGCGCGACATAGGCAAGCTCGGCGCGATCCTCGATAAGGTGGTTGCATCGGGCGCGACCAACATAAACGGGCCCTATTTCTCGATCGACGATGACAGCGACGTCAAAAAGGCTGCCCGGGCCGCCGCACTGGCCAACGGCAAGGCCCAGGCTGAAAGTTACGCCCGCGCCGCCGGTTTCGCCGGTGTCCGGCTTTTGTCGGTGAGCGAAGGCCTGGTCGGGCAGCCGATGCCTTATGTGAAAACTGGCAACCGAATGATGGCCGAGGCTGCCGACGCATCGGTTCCTGTGCAGCCGGGACAGGTCGGAACGTCGGTCATCCTTGCCCTGCAATATGAAATGGTGCGTTAGAAATTAGGGGGTATCATCCTTTCCAAAAGGTTGATGCCCCATTCAGTTTGTGTTCAAAGCACGCGCACTAGATGCGACCCATGTTGAAAAAGATCCTGATCTCTGCGGCGGCAATCGCCGTTCTGATGGCCGGACAGCCCTCCGACGCCCGACGCGGCGAGCAGGATGACGCGCGTCAGGACATGAGGGCGGGCAAGGTCAAGTCGCTTCGGGAAATCGAGGGCAGCGTTGTTCCCCGGATGCGCGGGATGCAATATCTCGGCCCTGAATATGATCCCTCCGCACAGGTTTACCGGCTGAAATTCATCGATGGCAATCGCGTCATTTTTGTCGATATCGACGGCAGGACCGGCGGCGTGCTGCGCCAGCGTTGATTGGAATTTGCGCGAGGGCGCTAATCTGCTAGCCCTCTTCCCAAGAATATAGACAAGAAAAAGGGACAAGCATGCGCATCCTTATCGTTGAAGATGAACCAACGCTCGGCCAGCAATTGAAATCGACGCTTGAGGGCGCAGGCTATGCCGTGGATCTGTCGGTCGATGGCGAGGACGGCCATTATATGGGCTCGACCGAAAATTACGATGCGGTGATCCTCGATCTCGGATTGCCCGAAATTGACGGCCTGACCGTGCTCGACCGCTGGCGCAAGGAAGGCAAGAAATTTCCGGTGCTGGTGCTGACCGCGCGCGATAGCTGGTCGGACAAGGTGGCGGGGCTTGATGCCGGTGCGGACGATTATCTGGCCAAGCCCTTCCAGACCGAGGAACTGATCGCCCGCCTCCGTGCGCTCATCCGCCGCGCCTCGGGCAATGCGTCGAGCGAACTGACCGTAGGCGATGTCCGCCTCGACACGCGCTCGGGCCGCGTCACGCTCGATGGCCAGCCGGTGAAGCTGACGGCGCAGGAATATAAGCTGCTGTCCTACCTGATGCACCACAAGGGCAAGGTCGTGTCGCGCACCGAGTTGATCGAGCATATTTACGACCAGGATTTCGACCGCGATTCGAATACCATTGAAGTGTTTGTCACGCGCATCCGCAAAAAACTCGGGCAGGACGTCATCTCGACAATCCGCGGCCTCGGCTACAGCCTTGAGGAACCCGTCAGCTGAACTCGCCTGCCGCCATAGACACAAGTGTGAAAGCACCGACTTGGCGGAGCCAGTTCCAGAGCACGGGTTCGCTCACGCGCCGCATGATCTTGATCGCAGCGGCGTGGATTACGGTGCTGCTGATCGGTGGCGGTGCGGCGCTCGACCGCGTGCTGACCGGATCTGTGGAGCAGAATTTCGACAACCAGCTCGAATATGTCCTGACCGCGATGATTGCTTCTGCGGAAATCGGTCCCGATGGCGAAATCCGCATGAACCGGCCGTTGGGCGACCAGCGGTTTCTGGAGCCCAATAGCGGGCTGTACTGGCAGATTACCGGCGAAGGGGCGATGCCCTTTCCGTCGAGATCGCTGTGGGATCGTGCCCTGCAGACGCCGACCGCGCACAATGACCAGACCGTTCATTTCCGGAACAGTAATGAGTTTCAGGACGAGCCATTGCGTATTGCCGAACGCGCGATCAAGCTGCCCGACTCCGAAATAAGCTGGACTTTCATGGTCGCGCAAAGCCGCGATAGTCTTGATGCGCAGGTCACGGAATTGCGCTCGGTGCTTGTGACAAGCTTCCTCCTGCTGGCGCTCGGACTCATCATCATGGCGGCGCTGCAAACGGTCTACGGTCTGTGGCCGTTGCGGACCGTGCGAAAGGCCATTGTGGAAATGCGCAGCGGCCGTGAAAGCCGGGTGACCGAAGCGCTGCCCGACGAAGTGATGCCGATGGTGAACGAGCTAAATGCCTTGCTCGACCATAATGAAAAGCAGGCAGAAGAAGCGCGGCGCCATGCGGGCAATCTGGCGCATGCGCTCAAGACACCGCTGACCGTGGTTATGAACAGCGCAACAGCGAAAGCGCCGGACCTCGACGACATCGTCATCCGCGAAGCCACGACAATGCGACGTCAGGTCGATCACCATCTCGCCCGCGCTCGTGCCGTCGGTCGGCGCGGCCACAGCCACAGCCGTGCACAGGTGTGGGACAGCCTCGAATCGGTCGAACGCGCGGTCAGCCGTCTTTACGGCCATGTCCGGCTGGACATGGCTGGGGACAAGACGATTGCCGCGCGGGTCGAGCGGCAAGATCTTGACGAAATGCTCGGCAACCTCATCGAGAACGCCGCAAAATATGGCGGAGGCAGTGTTTTTGTGACCGTGGAAGACGCAGGCGAGTTCGTCGAAATGCTGATCGAGGACGATGGCCGGGGCATTCCCGAGGCAGAGCGCGAGCGCTTGTTCGACCGTGGCGCGCGGCTCGATACTGGCAAGCCGGGTACGGGCTTGGGCCTTGCCATTGTGCGCGATGTCGTCGAAATTTACGGCGGCTCGGTCGGGCTGGAAGAAAGCGAAGATTTGGGCGGGTTACTGGTACGGTTGAGGTTGCCGAAAGCGGCGGGTTAGCTCCCATCCCTGATCTGCCGGTGGTGGCGGATGACTTCGTCGATGATGAAGCGCAGGAATTTCTCGGTAAAATCGGGGTCAAGCTTGGCATCGCGCGCCAGTTGCCGCAGCCGCTCGATCTGCCGGTCTTCACGCGCCGGATCGGCCGGGGGCAACGACGATGCGGCCTTATATTCGCCCACGGCCTGCGTAATTTTGAAGCGTTCGGCGAGCATGAACACCAAGGCGGCATCGATATTGTCGATGCTGTCGCGATAGCGGGAAAGGGTGTCGTCGTCGCTCATCCCGCTCCCTCTGCCGCGATTGTTCATCCGGAACAAGCGGAAATGCCCCATTTGCACTTGCCTTGGCGCGCGCCTGCCGCCACATCGGTTGCATCATGACGGCAACACTCCACCAAATCGGCGGCCATCGCGCGCCATCGCTCGACCCGATGCTGAAGCTGGTCGCGCCCGAAATGAACAAGGTCAATGCGGTTATCCTCGACCGGATGCAGTCGCAAATTCCGCTTATCCCCGAGCTTGCGGGGCATTTGATCGCAGGCGGCGGGAAGCGGATGCGGCCGATGCTGACTTTGGCGTGTGCGCGGTTGCTAGATTATCCGGGTGAACGGCACCATAAACTGGCCGCCGCTGTCGAGTTCATCCACACGGCCACTTTGCTGCACGACGATGTCGTCGATGGCAGCGACATGCGGCGCGGGAAGACTGCCGCTAACCTCATTTTCGGCAATCCGGCAGCGGTCCTGGTCGGTGATTTCCTGTTCAGCCGTTCGTTCGAACTCATGGTCGAAGACGGTTCGCTCAAGGTGCTCAAGATTCTCAGCCATGCGTCTGCAGTCATTGCCGAGGGCGAAGTCAACCAGTTGACCGCGCAGCGACAGGTTGGAACCAGCGAAGAACAATATCTCGAGATTATCGGCTCGAAAACAGCCGCCCTGTTCGCCGCCGCGTGCCGGATCGCAGCCGTGGTTGCCGAGAGCGGCGAGGGGCATGAGATGGCGCTCGACGCCTATGGGCGTAATCTGGGCATTGCCTTCCAGCTTGTCGACGACGCCATCGATTATGTGTCCGACGGTGAAACGATGGGCAAGGATAGCGGCGACGATTTCCGCGATGGCAAGGTAACGCTCCCTGTCATACTGGCTTATGCACGCGGATCGACCGACGAAAAGAAATTCTGGCACGAAGCGATGTTGGGTAACCGCGTGTCGCCAGACGATCTGGCGCATGCCACGCAGCTGTTGCGCCAGCATGGTGCCATTGACGATACTGTCGACCGCGCGCGCCATTACGGCCAACGGGCCATAGATGCCATTGCACATTTTCCCGGCGGCGAGGCGAAAGCGGCCTTGGTCGAGGCGGTCGAATTCGCCATTGCCCGCGCCTATTGAGCATGGCCGACGAACGCCCGCCCTTGCCCGACGGTTTCGACCCTATCGGCCCGTTTCATCCTTATGTCGTGATGACAGCGGTTTTGTTGCTGGATGTGTTGGCGCTGTTGCTCATTCTCGGCGCTCTGACCTTTGTCGGTGACAAGATCGAGGACGTCATCTGGCCCGGCGGCAGGGAATGGGTCGATCTTTGACCGGGGCTGGCGGTGAGTGACACGCTGCCCATTCACGAAGTTTTGCCCGATTTACTGGAGGCATTGCGCGACTCTTCAAATGCGGTGCTGATTGCACCGCCGGGCGCGGGCAAGACGACGATGGTCGCGCCGTCGTTGCTGCACGAAAGCTGGTGCAGCGGACAGATATTGCTGCTCTCGCCGCGCCGCCTTGCCGCGAGAATGGCGGCGGAGCGGATTGCCGAACTGACCGGCGAGAAACTCGGTGGGCTGGTCGGCTATGCGACGCGAATGGACAGCAAGCAGTCCGCGGCGACGCGGATACTGATGCTTACCGAAGGCATTTTCCGCAATCGGATTATCGCCGATCCCGAACTGGCGGGGGTGTCGGCCGTGCTGTTCGACGAAGTGCACGAGCGCAGCCTCGATAGCGATTTCGGCCTTGCGCTGGCCTTGGAGGCGCAGTCCGCGTTCCGGCCCGACCTGCGCCTGCTGGCGATGTCGGCGACGCTCGACGGCGCGCGCTTTTCGAGATTGATGGGCGATGCGCCATTGATCGAGAGCGAAGGCAGGAGCTGGCCGCTCGATTTGCGGTACGTCCGGCGCCGCGCTGAACTGCCCGTCGAGGATGAGGTCGCCAAGGTCGTGCGGCAGGCGTTGGGTGAGGAAGATGGCGACCTGCTGGTTTTCCTGCCCGGCACTCGCGAGATCGACCGAGTGGCCGAGCGGCTGGCGGTGCTCCCCGCCACCGTTGTGGCCCACAAGCTGCACGGGCAAATCGATCCTGCTGCCCAGCGGCTGTCGGTCCGCCCCGATTCCGATGGCCGCCGCAAGATCGTCCTCGCAACCAATATCGCCGAAACCAGTCTGACCATCGATGGCGTCCGCATCGTCATCGACAGCGGTCTCGCCCGCCGGGCGCGCTTCGACCAAGCGGCGGGGGTCACGCGGCTGGTGACCGAGCGCGCCAGCCTGTCGGCGGCAACACAGCGCTCCGGTCGCGCGGCGCGGCAGGGGCCGGGCATTGCTTACCGGCTGTGGGAGGAAGCGGGCAATGGTGGGCTGCCTCCCTTCGATCCACCCGAGATACTCGAAAGCGACCTGTCACCATTGCTGCTCGATTGCGCCTTGTGGGGCGAAAGCGATCCGGTGCGCCTGCGCTGGCTCGACGCGCCACCCGCTGCGGCGCTGGCGGAAGCGCGCAAGGCGTTGACGGCTTTGAATGCAATCGATGGAAGCGGCAACATAACGGCGCATGGGCGGCAACTCGCGACATTGCCATTGCCGCCGAACCTCGCGCACATGGTTGCCGTCGCCGCAGCGAGCGGGCAGGCCGAACAAGCCGCCACGCTCGCGCTGTTGCTGCAGGAACGCGGGTTGGGCGGACAAAGCGAGGATATCGAAGCGCGCTTCGAGCGTTTTGCGCGTGAAAGGGGCGGGCGCGCCGACGCCGCTAGGTCTTTGGCAAAGCGCATCGCGAAAATGGCGAGCGGCAGTGGCAATGCACCCACATTATCGGTCGGCCAGTTGGTCGCCACTGCATATCCCGACCGGGTCGCCAAGCGCCGCGATGCCAAGGGTGAGAACTGGATCAGCTCCATGGGCCGCGGGTTGCGGCTCGACCCTGCATCGCCGCTGGCAAGGGCTGAATGGTTGGCAGTCGCCGATATGCAAGGTGCCGCTTCCGGCGCGCGGATCATGTCGGCTGCCCCATTGACCGAAGCCGAGATACTGACGTTGTTCGCCGACCGGGTCGAAACCAAGACTGAGGTAAGCTATGACCAACCAGTAGACCGCGTCGAAGCGCGCCAGCGTCGCCGCCTGGGTGCCATAACGCTGGCAGAGGGCCGGGCGATAAATCCCGATGCCGAGGCTATCGCGCTGGCTTTGCTTCAGGCTGTGCGGGAACAGGGCGTGGGTGCATTGCCATGGTCGGATACGGCCGCGGCTTTGCGCCAACGGGCCGAATATGCAGGGTTCGACGCCGTATCGGACGAGGGGCTACGCGCATCGCTGGAAGAATGGCTTTTGCCTTTGCTGGATGGCGTTGCCCGACTGCGCGACGTTCCCAAGACAGGGCTTTCGAACGCGCTCGACAATATGCTCGGCTGGGACGGCAAGCAACGGATCGAGCAAGTAGCCCCGGCGAGCTTTAATTGTCCAGCGGGCACCACGCACGCCATAGACTACAGCGCCGAAGCTGGTCCGACGGTTGAACTTCGCGTGCAGGCGCTGTTTGGGCTGGACGTGCACCCGACGGTCGGTGCCGACCGCATCCCGCTGGTGCTCAGCCTGACCTCGCCTGCGGGCCGCCCGATCCAGACAACGCGCGACCTGCCCGAATTCTGGCGCGGCAGTTGGCGCGATGTCGCCAAGGAAATGCGCGGGCGCTACCCTAAACATAACTGGCCAGACGCGCCCTGGGAGAGTGTGGCGAGCCTTAAGACCAAGAAAGCACAGGCACGCGGCGCTTGACGAATCTGGGATGTTTGCCGCAAAGGACCATCATGTCTGCACGCATCTATCAGCGCCCCAAAAACGCCATGCAATCGGGCAAGGCCCGGACCGACGAGTGGGTTCTGGAGTTCGTACCGAGCGAACAGCGCAAGGCCGATCCGCTCATGGGCTGGTCGGGCTCGGGCGATACGCAGGTGCAGGTGCAGCTCAATTTTCCGACGCTGGCGGCGGCACAGGCCTATGCCGCGAAAAAGGGCATATCGGCGACGTTCATCCCGACGCCGCCCAAGACATTGAAACTTCAGGCTTACGCCGACAATTTCCGTTAAAGTCCGGCCATTCCGGGCAGCATCAGCAATTTGACATCGATGACGCAGCCTTCGGCGCGTTTGGCCTGAACAAACGATGGCAGGTTGGTCAGCGCAACGCGATGGACGATGATATTCTCGCCCTCGACACCGCCACCTTCGCCTATCTTTGCAAGGCCCGACGCGCGGACAAGCGTAAAGCTCTCGCTGACAAGGCCGGGTGACGAATAGAACTCGCCAACGATTTCGAGGTGCGCCGCGCGATAGCCGGTTTCCTCTTCCAACTCACGCCCGGCGGAAGTTAGCGCATCTTCATCGGCATCATGGTCGCCGATAAGCCCGGCAGGCAATTCAAGGCAGCTCGCGCCCAGCGGTACGCGATATTGTTCGACGAGGAGGACATGCCCGTCCTCCACGGCGAGGATGACAGCAGCGCGGATGCCACGGCTGCGCGCGACATATTCCCATTTGCCGCGCCGCTTGGCGGTGACGAAGTTGCCGGCCCACATGATTTCTTCGGGTTCTTGCGTCATTGATTCAGTCGGTTTTCCATATTGCGTCATCCTGAATTCGTTTCAGGAGAACGCGCCACCGCTTTTTATCCTGAAACAAGTTCAGAATGACGAAAAAGGAAGAAGTCAAAGCTCGATCAACCGGTCGGACAATTCGTTGGGGTTCTCGCTTCCCTTGGGGAAATGCTCGGACAGCACGACGCCCATCTGCCGCACGGCGTCTGCCATTCCCTCGCCGGGACGGCCCGCCTTGACCTGGTCGAGCAACGCTACCATCGCGTCGCCCCACACTTCGGGCGCGACCTTGCGGGCGATTGCCTCGTCAGCGACGATTTCGGCGCGATGTTCCTTCATCGACAGATACAGCAACACGCCGGTGCTGCCGACTGTCTTTGCCTCCGTCCCCACCTTGAACAGGCTGACCGCGCGGGCACGCACCCGTGCCATTTTCAACCTGGGCGGGGTCAGCGCCAGCCGAAGCGGGATATATTGCAGCAATGCCCACGTCCCCAGCCATTTCAGGACCAGCGCCGTACAGATCATCGCGACATATTCGCTAGCGCTATATTCGTGACGCCAGCCACCCAGCAGACGGTCTACCAGTCCCAGATAAAAATCCGGAAAAATGGCGTAGAATGTCAGCGCGACGAACGCCACGATGCTGGCCCAGGCAAAGGCCATATCCTCATAATGGTCCGACAGATCGGCGACGATAGTGACGATCTCGCCGCTGGTGCCATGTTCCGCCTCGGCCACCGCCGCAGTTACCAAAAGATGGTCTGCTTCGCTTATATGATCGACTTTTGCCATCGCTACCACCCGCCCGACGCACCGCCGCCACCGAAGCTGCCGCCGCCGCCCGAAAACCCGCCGAAACCGCCGCCGCCCCATGACGAACCACCGCCTGACGATCCGCCACCCCAGTCGCCGCCGCCCCAGATGATGACGGGCCCGTCATAGCCGCGCCGCCGGTGCTTCTTGCCGCCACCGTTCAGCGAACGGATGATTGGTATCACGACGAAGAAGAGGATAAAGAGCAGGAAGATAATCGCACCGATGGGAAAGCCTTCATCCTGATTGCGATTTGTTTGCGCCTGCGCCGCGATATTGGCGGCCTCGTCGGGCGGCAACTGAAGCTGGGTGATGATGCTGTCGACGCCAGCATTGATTCCTCCTGGATAATCGTTGGCCTTAAACCTGGGGATAATTTTGTCCTGGATAATACGGTGCGATAGCGCGTCAGGAACAATGCCCTCCAGCCCGTAGCCTACCTCTATCCTTACCTTGCGATCATTCGGCGCCACAAGCAGCAGAAGGCCGTCATTACGTTCCTTGTCGCCGATCCCCCAGGCCCTGCCGAGCCGGTAGCCGTAATCGGAATCGTCATAGCCTTCGAGATCGGAAATAGTCGCCACGACAAACTGCCGCTGCGATTGCGTTTCGAGCGCTGCCAGCTTGGCAGTCAATGCCTCCTCCTGCGCCGGATCGAGCAGGTCGGCCTGATCGACAACGCGGCCTGTCAGTTTCGGGAAGGTTTGCGCAATAGCTGGTGCCGACATTGCCCACACCAGCAGCGCGAAGAGTGCAATCAGGCGCTTCATGCTGCCTCGTCTTTCAACGACGGAAGGCCATTGCCATTAACCGGCAAGCTGGGGGCGGCCTCCATTTTTTCGATCATTCCGTCTACGCCATCGACAACTCCGGATTGCAGATCGCCGTCGCTAAACCGCGGCAATATGGTCTCGTCCAGCATCTTCTTGCTAAACGCATCACTGAAAGAATTTTCAAGACCGGAGCCTACCTCGATCCTGACCTTGCGTTCATTAGGCGCAACCAAAAGCAGCAAACCGTCGTTCCTTTTAGCGTCACCGATGCCCCAGGCATTGGCAAGATCGAACGAATAATCCTCGATGCGACGTCCATCAAGCGACGGCGTCGTGACCACTATCATTTGCGGGCCGTACCGGGCTTCGGCGAAAGCCAGCTTGCTATCCAACTGCTTTTCGATTTCGTCATCCAATATGTTGGCTGCGTCCACAACGCGACCGGTAAGCGATAACGCCGCCTCGGCCTTGGGTGCTTCGCCTTGGCCGCCTGAGCAACTGGCAAGCATAAGGAAAAGTCCGGCAAGCGGACGCAGGTGCATTTCAGATTATCCGGCTGGCGTCATGTCGATTTTCGGTGCTTCCTGCGCGCCTGCCGTAGTGACCTTGAACGGTACCATCGGTTTCGCGCCGTGAATGATTTTGGCGCCGATAATGTCGGGGAAGGTGCGGATGGTGGTGTTATACGCCCGCACCGCCTCATTATAATCGCGGCGGGCGACATTGATGCGGTTTTCCGTACCCTCTAGCTGCTGCATCAACTCGCCGTACCGTGCCTGGCTCTGCAGGGTTGGATAGGCTTCGACCACGGTGCGCAACTGGCCGAGCGCCTGCGTCAGCTGGTTTTGCGCGGCGTTGAATTTCTCGAATGTAGCGGGGTCGGACAGGTCGTCGGTGGTAATGTTGATCGCGGTCGCATTCGCGCGCGCTTGTGTCACCTGAGTCAAAACCTGAGTTTCGGTTGCTGCGGCACCCTTCACCGTTTCGACCAGATTGGGAATCAGGTCGGCGCGGCGCTGATAGCTGTTTTCCACATCGGCCCATTTTGCCTTGGCATTTTCTTCGGCGGTGGGGACGCTGTTGATGCCGCAACCGGCGAGCGAAACCGCCGCAACGGGAACCAGAAGAAATTTTGCAAAATCGGTACGCATCGAGTTCACTCCTCCGACGGGCGACATGGCCCAAAACCTGCACGCAAGAAACGTGTGTTAGTCATATAAGGCGCAGGTAGAATTTACGCAATGACCGCTATCGTTTCCAGTCGAAATATGGCAGATATTCAAGGGGCTTAAAGCTGGGAGAAAAATTATGTTGGGTGAATTCAAGGTGTTTATCGCCCGTGGCAATGTACTCGATCTGGCCGTCGGCGTAATTATCGGTGCGGCCTTTGGCAAGATCGTGACGTCGATGACCGATGACCTGATCATGCCATTGATCTCGCTGGTCACAGGCGGCGGCACCGATTTTACTAGCAAATATGTCGTGCTGGGCGGCGCGGACAAGGTAACCGAAGGCATGTCGCTGGTCGCAGCGAAGGCGGCCGGAGCGAATGTCTTTGCCTGGGGTAGCTTTGTAACTGCGGCGATCAATTTTCTTATTCTCGCTTTCGTCATCTTCCTGATAGTGCGTCAGGCGAACAAGGTCTTGCCACCGCCCGCCGCTGCGGGTCCGACCGATGTCGATTTGCTTACCGAAATCCGTGACGAGTTGCGCAAGAAGTAATGCCGTAGCATAGGCGTTCGCATGAACGCTCCCGAAGGAAAAAGAGGCCGCCATCTGACGTGCGCAACCGGTTTGCGGGCCCTCACCGGCGGCCTTTTTGCGCGCGGATTTGAGCGGATTGTCGACCGTATCGATCGCGGGCTGGAGTTCGGTACGATCGAAGGCACATTGCCCAACGGGTCGATACGCATTGTCGGCGGGCGAGGGCCGGGACCGAGTGCAGTCATCACGCTGCATAGCTGGAAAGCCCTGCTGCGGCTGGTGCGGGGCGGATCGGCGGGCTGGTATGAGGCTTGGGCAGCGGGCGAGTGGAGCAGCCCCTATCCGGTGCAGATATTCGACCTTTTTATGCGCAACCGCGTGGCGCTGGGCAATGTGGCGCGGCCATCGGGGCTGGCAAGGCTGGCAGGGAAGGCCGCTCATTTCTTTCGCCGCAACAACCGCAAAGGCGCCCGGCGGAATATCGAATTCCACTACGATCTGGGCAATGACTTCTACGCCGCGTGGCTCGACGAAAGCATGACCTATTCGAGCGCGCTCTTCGGCGATCCTCCCCGGAATGGGGAGGTGGCAGCCGATGCGATAGCATCGGATGACGGAGGGGAACGTGCAGCCAAGTGCAACGCTATTGGGCGGGTGCCCCTCCACCATCCTTCGGATGGTCCCCCTCCCCGTTTCGGGGAGGAATTGGAGGCGGCACAGCATCGCAAAATAATTGCCTTGCTGGCACGGCTAAACCTCAAGCCCGACGACAGCCTGCTCGAAATTGGCTGCGGCTGGGGCGGATTGGCCGAAATTGCGTTGCGCGAACATAAGGTGCGCTATCGTGGCATTACCCTGTCGCCCGAGCAGAAGGGCTATGCAGACCATCGGTTGGACGGCTTGGGCGACGCAAGCATCACACTCACCGATTATCGCGATGTGCGCGGGCAATATGATGCCATCGCCAGCGTCGAGATGGTCGAAGCGGTGGGGCAGGACTATTGGCCTGCCTATCTCGCCAGCGTTGCCCGCTGCCTGAAACCGGGTGGGCGAGCGGCGATCCAGTATATCCGTATCGAGGATGACGTGTTCGAAGCCTATGCGCGGGGCACCGATTTCATCCAGCATTATATCTTTCCCGGCGGAATGCTGCTGTCCGAAAGCCGGTTCCGCGCGATAGCGGAATTCAACGGACTCGAATGGCGCGAGCAGCATGATTTCGGGCTGCATTATGCCGAGACGCTCCGGCGCTGGCGCGAACGCTTCGATGCGGCGGTGGAGGGGGGGAAGCTGCCCTCCGGCTTCGACGAAAAATTCGTTTCGCTCTGGCGCTATTATCTGATGTATTGCGAGGGCGGTTTTCGCGGCGGCGGCATCAATGTCGCGCAGGTTACCCTGGTGAAAAACTGAATGTTCGGAGAGGGACGGGATGACGAAATGGCTGTTGGGGATTCTGCTTTTGGTCGCGGTCGCGGCGGGTGTGTTCTGGATCACCGCCGACAAGGACATGAAACGCCTTGTCTCGAACCTGCCGACTGACGACAACGTGCTGTTCTGGAGCATCCCGCAACGCGACGCCGCCTTTCGCGCGATGGACCGGATTCCGGTGCTGGCGAAGGCGAACATCATCGAGGCAGGCGACGATGTCTATCCGCTGCCCAAGGGCGAGCCGCTTAACGTGGGCGTCGATGTCGATGCCTATATGAAAGCACAACGTACCGCGGGGCTCGTCATCATCCACGACGGCAAGATACGTCTCGAAAAATACGGGCTGGATTTCAGCGGCGACGGCAAATGGACGAGCTTCTCGGTCGCGAAATCGCTGACCTCGACTTTGGTCGGCGCGGCGATCAAGGATGGTTACATCAAGAGCATCGACGATAAGGTGTCGGCCTATATCCCCGATCTCAAGGGTTCGGTTTATGACGATGTGTCGATCAAGCAATTGCTGACAATGACCTCGGGCGTGAAATGGAACGAGGATTATGGCGACCCAAAATCCGACGTTGCCCTGTTTAACAAGCACAAGGCCGAAGACGGCGTCGATGTCACTGTCAGCTATATGCGCAAACTGCCGCGTGAGGCACCGGCGGGGACGAAATGGGTGTACAAGACCGGTGAGACAAATCTGATCGGGGTGTTGGTCAGTCAGGCGACGAAGAAGACACTGTCGCAATATCTGTCCGAGAAAATCTGGGCACCATTCGGGATGGAGCAGGATGGTAGCTGGCTGCTCGGCGCGACTGGCCACGAGATCAGCGGCTGCTGCATCCAGGCATCGACCCGCGATTATGCGCGTTTCGGGGTATTCATGCTCGGCGGCGGCATGGCCGGTGGCAAGGCGGTCTTGCCCGACGGCTGGATCGCAGCGGCGACCACGCAGCAGGCCGATATCGGCGAGCAGGAAAACGGCTATGGCTATCAATGGTGGACAGTCAACGACGGTAGCTACGCCGCGCAAGGCATTTTCGGACAGGGCATTTTCATCGATCCCAAGCGCAGGCTGGTGATCGCCTCGAACAGCAACTGGCCGCAGGCAACCGACCGGCAGGGCGGCGATCAGGCGCAAAAGCGTGGGGTCTTCTACAAGCAGGTGCAGCTTGCCATCGATAATGAGGCCAAGGCGGCGGCCAAATAATATCGCGTTTCGGCAATTATATTGCGACTGCGAAAAGGGGCTTTTCTGGAGCTATTTTTTGGTCCAGCATGTCGCCCGGGAACGCAGCTCAACCGGAGGGTAACGCAATGGACTTCAAGACATATTTGAACGCAGGCAGCAACCGTCGCGCAATGTTAAAGGGCATGGGCGTGGCCGCAGTCGGCTTCACGCTCACCGGCGCATTGGCAGGCTGTGGCGAGAAGGCAGCGAAGAAGCTCGCCAATGGCGAAGAGGCGAAGCTGAATTTCTACAATTGGGATACCTATATTGGCGAAACCACGCTTGAGGATTATAAGGACGCGAGCGAAGTCGACGTTAACATGACCCTGTTCGCCAGCAACGACGAACTGTTTGCCAAGCTGCGTGCGGGCAATCAGGGCTATGACGTGATCGTGCCCTCCAACGACTTTGTCGAGCGCATGGTGGCCGCCGATATGCTGATGCCGCTCGACAAGACGCAAATCCCGAACTTCGAAAAAAATGTCGCGCCCGAATTCAAGGATGTTCCTTACGATCCCAAACGCGCCCATTCGATGCCTTACACCTGGCTGGTGCTGGGCATCGGCTATCGCAAGTCGAAGGTGCAGGGCACGCCCGATAGCTGGAAGGTGCTGTTCGACAGCGACCAGTATAAGGGCCGCATCGCCGTGTTGTCCGAGGCGGGCGACATGTTCCGGCTGTACGGCAAATATATGGGTAAGTCGGTCAACGCGCTCACCGATGCCGACATCAGCGCCATCGAAGCGATGATGATCAAGCAGAAGCCGAACATCAAATCCTTCCATGAGGATAATGGGCAGGACCTGCTGCTCAAGGGTGAGATCGACGTCGTGCTCGAATATAATGGCGACATTGCGCAGGCGATGGTCGAGGATAAGGATATCGGCTTTGTCATTCCCAAGGAAGGCAGCCAGCTCAATTCGGACAATCTCTGCATCCCCAAGGGCGCGCCGCATCCGAAAAACGCGCATGCCTTCATCAACTATCTGCTCGACGCCGAGGCGGGGAAGAAGATTACCGAGACGATCCTTTATCCGACGCCCAACGCTGCGGCCAAGGCGCTGATGCCGGAGGATTACAAGAACAACCCCGTCATCTTCCCGCCTGCCGATGTGCTGGCAAAGTGCGAATATGCAAAGTTCAACGCCGAGCTCCAGCCGAAATATGAGGAGGCCTTTACGCGCGTTCGGGCGGCGTAGTGGGCGTCAATTCGACCAATGTTTCGTTGCCCCAGCGTAGGCTGGGGCCCATCACGCCTATCGGCCTCTCCCAACAGTGGCAGTTGCAGACTTCAACGCGAGATAGGCTCCAGCCTACGCTGGAGCGACGAGGCTTTTTGGTGGCAAGGGTGGGAGGCCACTAGATGGCAGGCGCCCTACAGGACTGGAAAGGACAGAAGCGAGCTTTTTCGGCAATCGCCACGCCACCTTTGTTCTGGCTCAGCCTGTTCTTCATCGCGCCGATGGCCATCGTCTGGCTCTACAGCTTCGGCCAGAACGCCGGCCCCGCCAGCATCGACATTTCAGGCACGCTCGACAATTACAAGCGCGCGACCGAATGGCTGTATCTGTCGATCTTCCTCAAGAGCCTCGCGGTCGCGGCGCTGACCACGCTCATTTGCCTCATCGTGGGCTTTCCGGTGGCGATGGCCATCACCTTCGCCGCGCCCAAGTGGCGGCCTTGGCTGCTGCTTGGCATCATGCTGCCTTTCTGGACCAATCTCCTCATCCGCACTTATGCCCTGATGGCGCTGATGGGCACCAACGGTTATATGAACAAGGGCCTCGGCGGCTTATGGGAAGGGGCCAGCTGGCTGCGCACGCTGGTCGGTATGCAGCCGCTCGAGGCGTGGACGCCGGTGCAACTTCTTTATAATAATTTCGCGGTCGTGCTGGGGCTGGTCTATGTGCATCTGCCCTTCATGGTGCTGCCGCTCTATTCGGCGCTCGACCGGCTCGACAAGAGCCTGATCGAAGCCAGCCTTGATCTGGGCGCGGGGCATTTCAAGACCTTCATGAAGGTCGTTGTGCCGCTCGCCGCGCCAGGTATCGTCGCTGGCGTGATGATCACGCTCATCCCCGCATTGGGTGCCTACCTCACCCCCGATCTGATGGGCGGAACTGACAGCCAGATGATCGCCAACGTCATCGAACGCCAGTTCAAGCGCGCCAATGACTGGCCCTTCGGCGCGGCGCTTTCGTTCCTGCTAATCTACGCGATGTTCATTCTGATCGCGCTGCAATCTATGCGCGCGAACAAAGTGAAGGAGGTGCGCTGATGTTTAACCGCACCGCCATCGCCCCGCTCGAATATACCCGCAAGCTATGGATGCGAAGCTGGGTCGGGCTGACCATGCTGTTCCTCTACGCGCCGCTGATTGTGTTGATGATTTTCAGCTTCAATGACAGCAGGCGGAATATCGAGTGGAAGGGTTTCACGCTCAAATATTACGAGAAAGCGCTCGATAATTCCTCATTGGTCGAGGCAATGGTCAATTCGCTGACCATTGCCTTTCTCGCAACGATTGTCAGTCTCGTCATCGGCGCGTTGGCGGCGGTGATGCTCTGGCGTTTCCGCTTCCCGTTCAAGGGACTTGTCGAAGGCACGATGTCGCTGCCGATCATCGTTCCCGAAATCTGCCTCGGCGTCGCCTTCCTGATCTTCTTCGCCAAAGTGCAGTGGCCGACCGACCTGATCTGGCCGCTCAACCTCTCCGCGATCACCATAGCGCATATCACTTTCTGCTTCCCATTCGTAGCGATGGTCGTCCGCGCGCGGCTGGCGAGTTTCAACAAGGAGGAGGAAGAGGCGGCTAAGGACCTGGGAGCGTCCGAATGGCAGGCGTTCCGCGATGTCCTGCTACCACATATCAAGCCGGGGCTCGTCGCAGGCGCGCTGCTTGCCTTCACGCTCAGCCTCGACGATTTCGTCATCACCTTCTTCACCAGCGGACCGGACACGATAACCTTCCCGGTGAAAGTCTATTCGATGGTCCGCTTCTCGGTCACGCCCGAGGTCAATGCGGCATCGACCATACTCATCCTCCTGACCGTCATCCTCACCTTCATCGCGTTGAAACTTCAGGGCGTGAAGGGAATAGCAGAAACGCACTGATATGACCGAAACCAAGCAACCCATCATCCAGATTCGGGGCGTCTCTAAACGCTTCGGCAAGGTGACTGCAGTCGACAATGTCAGCCTCGACATATTGGCGGGCGAGTTCTTCGTGCTGCTCGGCCCGTCAGGCTGCGGCAAGACCACCTTGTTGCGGATGATCGCGGGTTTCGAAATGCCCACCGAAGGGCAGATCATCATCGACGGGCAGGATATGAGCCTCGTTCCGCCCAACAAGCGCCCGGTCAACATGGTGTTCCAGAGCTATGCGGTATTCCCGCACATGAATGTCACCGACAATGTGGGTTACGGCCTGCGCATAGCAGGTGTCGGCAAGAGCGAAATCCGCGACCGCGTGGCTGAGGCGCTGGAGCTGGTGAAATTGGGCGGCTTCGACGACCGGATGCCCGACCAGATGTCGGGCGGCCAGCGGCAGCGCGTGGCATTGGCGCGCAGTCTGGTAATGCGGCCCAAGGTCCTGTTGCTTGACGAACCGCTGTCGGCGCTAGACGCAAAACTGCGCGCGCAGATGCAGTTCGAGCTGTCCGATCTACAGGACAAGGTCGGGATTACGTTCGTGACCGTGACGCACGATCAGGATGAAGCGCTATCGATGGCGAGCCGCGTTGCGGTTATAAACAAGGGCGAGGTCGCGCAGCTCGCCGCGCCGTCGGACCTGTACGAATATCCCGCCAACCGCTTTGTTGCCGATTTCGTTGGCTCGGTGAACATCTTCGAAGGCAAGCTGACACTCGACGAGCCCGACAAGGCGGCGGTCGATTGCCCTGGCCTCGGCAAAGTCTATCTCAACCATGGCGTCACCGGCCCGCATGGCGCCGACGTGTGGGTCGCGCTCCGCCCCGAGAAAATCTACCTCCATGTCCCCGGCGAAGGCAAAGCCATCCGCGCCGCCGCGCAAGACGCGCCCGACGGCCACAATCTGGCCCGCGGAACGATCAAGGGCATGAGCTACCTAGGCGACATCACACTCTACGAAATCCAGTTGGAAGGCGGCCAGATGATCCGAGTGTCACGCCCCAATCTGTCCCGCCACGACCAAGAGGATTTTACCTGGGACGACAAGGTCAGCATGCACTGGCGCGCGGATAGTCCGGTTGTTTTGTTGAGTTGAGGCGTCTAACCGCTGCGGAATGACGTTAGACAATGTCGACAAGCCGATTATCGTATTCGATGCAATATGCGTCTTGTGTTCGGCCAACGCGCAGTTCGTGCTGAAGTTCGACCGTGCAAAAGTCTTTCGGCTTGCGTCCATGCAAGGCGAAACCGGCGCAGCCTTGTATCGCAAATTTGATATCAATCCGGCAAATCCGGACAGCCTGATTGTCGTATCGGGCGATACCGCATTGCGCGATAGTGACGCGGTGCTTGCCATATATGGTGGTCTTGGTTGGCCGTGGCGATTGGCCGGAATCTTCAAACTGATTCCGCGGTTTCTGCGCGATCCCGTGTATCGCTGGATCGCGCGCAACCGTTACCGCATTTTCGGGCAGCGCCAGACTTGCTGGATTCCATCCGCTGAACATGCCGATCGGGTTTTGTGAAGCGCATCCTTATTCTGGGCGGTTATGGTGGCTTTGGCGCACGGCTGTCGCGGCGGCTTGCGGATGATGGACACAAGATACTGGTTGCGGGACGCAGGCTTTCGGTGGCGCAGATGTTTTGTGCATCGTTACCCTTTGCCGAGGCGGTTCAGGCGGATCGAAATGGCGACATTACTAGTCTGCTGAAGCAGCTCACCCCCGACCTTGTTATCGATGCTGCCGGGCCGTTCCAGAATAGCGACCATCATGTCGCCAAGGCCTGCATCGTCCAGCGGATAGCCTATCTCGACCTCGCAGACGCCCGCGAATTTGTCTGTAGCATCGATGCGCTCGGTGTTGCAGCAAACGCCGCTGGCGTGCCGGTCATCACCGGCGCGTCGAGCGTGCCTGCCTTGTCCGGCGCAGTCATCCGCGAGCTGGCGCAAGGTCTGGACGAAATAGGTGCAATCGAAATCGCGATCAGCGCCTCCAACCGCGCGACGGCGGGGCCGTCGGTGGCCTCGGCTATACTGAGCTACGTCGGCAAACCGATCCGGGTGTGGCGTGGCAAACAATGGATCACAGAATATGGATGGCAGCGTTTGAAGCGGCAGAATTTTGCCGTGGATGGTCGTCTCGCTATCAAGCGGTTGGTTGCCCTCGCCGATATTCCGGATCACCAGATCGTTCCGGTCGCTGTCAGGGGCGCGCCTTCTGTTATCTTCCGCGCAGGGCCGGAATTTGGGTTCCAGACTTTGTCCTTATGGCTGATGAGCTGGCTGGTGCGTTGGGGCATGTTGCGTTCGGTTTCGTCATTGGCTGACTGGCTGCGGTATCTTCAGCGGCTAACGGCGCGGCTTGGGAGCGACCGGTCCGCGATGATCGTGTCGCTAAAGGGATACGCCGGGACTGAAATCGTTGAGCGTCATTGGACGTTGATCGCGGAAAAGGGCGATGGTCCGGAAATCCCTACGCTGGCGGCACAGTTGCTCGCAAACTCGATTCTCGCGGGGCAAGTCGAAGCCGGCGCGAGGACAGGGGCGGATGAACTGTCGCTCCACCAGTTCGAGCCGCTGTTTGCCGAGCTGGCGATCACTCATGAGACAGTCGAAAGACGGTACGACCCGGTCTACAAACGGGTTATGGGAGAGGCACATGCCATGCTTCCCGAAGCGGTGCGAAAGCTTCACCTGTTGGGTGGCGATGGTGGTGCGTCCGGTACTGCGACGGTGGTGAGGGGCGACAATCCATTTGCAAGGCTCGTCGGCGGGATCATGCGATTTCCACCGGCGGGCGAGCACCAGCTCCATGTTTCATTCAGCGAGAATGAAGGCGTCGAACATTGGACGCGCAATTTTTCGGGTCGCCGCTTTTCCAGCCATCTTGGCGAAAAGGATGGCAAATTGACCGAACGCTTCGGCCCTTTGCGGTTCTATTTCGATTTGCCGTCCGATACGAAAGGGTTGGAAATGGTGATGCGCCGCTGGACCGCGTTCGGAATAAGGCTGCCGCTAGCCTTGGCTCCGAAATCCCAGGCACGCGAATGGCAGGAGGGCGATGATTTCTGCTTTGATGTCCCAATAGCCCTGCCGTTGATAGGCTTGGTGGTCCATTATCGGGGAAGGCTCAAGCAACTACGACCCTAATCCACAGCAGGTGCAGGTCGCACATCTAGCAAATCGACGCGGATGTTGATTTCAGGTTGCCCCGTAGTTTCCGCAGATTTCGGCAGGCAGAAGGTGTAGCTCGAACCGACCTGCATCATCTTGAGGCCCTCGGCAAAAATCGGGGTGGCTTGGGCAAGGGGAATTTTTTCCCATTCGCGTTTTTCCAGCGTCGCGCCGGTTTTGGCGTCGAAAGTGGTGAAGTCGACCAGCGTCATATCGGCGTCTGTCGGAGTCTTGCCCGTACCGGCTTTGAGCGCAGTAAAGCCGAGGCCGGACGTCGTGCTTTGGCTACATGCGCGCTCAGCGACCGGGATAACGGGTTTGGGCGGCGGGTTGGTGAAGGAAAGGAGATCAACTTCGAACACCAGGTCTGCGTTCGGCGGGATAGGACCTGTTCCGGCCTCGCCATAGCCGAGCTTGGAGGGAATGCAGAGGCGATAGCTGCCGCCGGGCTGCATAAGTTGGAGGCCTTGGGCAAAGCCGGATATGACACCGCCCACCTTGAACTCGGCGGCTTTGCCTGAATCGAATTCGCTCCCGCCGGCGGTCAGCATACCTTTGTAATTGACCTTAACCTTGGCATCCGCGCCTGGCTTTTCGCCTTTGCCTGCCTTGATGACGGTGTAGGTCAGGCCGTCTGCTGCTGCGGTCTTGCAGGTGAGGGCAGGGGGTTTGGCTGTCGTCGGCTTAGGGGCAGCAGTTGCAGGGGTGGCGACGATGGCCGGGAAAAGGAGCGCAGCTATCGCGCTTAGCGTTATGATTTTCATGGAAACTCGCGGTAATGGTTGATTTGGAATTGTCTAGCCTATCGCCCGCAGTTTCGGCTCTGCTTCATCGAGCGACTTGTGGATAATGCCGACCAGCTCGTCGATCTGCTCGGTCGAGATGACCAGCGGCGGGCACATGACGATGCTGTCGCGGATGCCGCGGACCATGAGGCCGTTGGCGATGCAAAGGTCACGCACCATCGGTCCAGCGGTACCTTCCTTGCCGCCGAAGCGGGCTCCAGTGGTCTTGTCAGCGACGATTTCGACCGCGCCGAGAAGGCCGATCGAGCGCGCTTCGCCGACCAACGGGTGATCGTTGAGCGTTGCCAAGGCTTTAGCCAGATATGGTCCGGTCTCGCTGCAGGTGCGTTCGACCAGACCTTCGCGCTCCATGATTTCGATATTGCGCAACGCCACTGCCGCCGCCACCGGATGGCCCGAGTAAGTGTAACCATGCACGAAATCGCCGCCGGTTTTCATCACCTTGATGATATCGGCGCTCACCGCCACGGCGGAGATGGGGAGGTAGCCCGACGACAGGCCCTTGGCCATTGCGATGATATCGGGCTTCACACCGACAGTCTCGTGCCCCCACATGTTGCCGGTGCGCCCGAAGCCGCAAATGACCTCGTCGCAGATCAGGAGAATGCCGTATTTGCGGCAGATCGCCTCGACTTGCGGCCAGTAATTGGCGGGCGGGATAATGACGCCACCCGCGCCCTGCACGGGCTCGCCGATGAACGCGGCGACATTTTCGGGGCCGACTTCGAGGATTTTGTCTTCAATGGCCTGCGCGCAGGCGGTGCCGAAATCCTCCGCGCTCATGTCGCGGCCTTCGTTATACCAATATGGCTGACGGACATGTTCGATGCCGGGGATGGGCAGGTCGCCAATGGGATGCATCGCCTTCATCCCGCCCAGCGACACGCCAGCCACGGTCGAGCCGTGATAGGCATTCCAGCGGCTGATAAAGGTTTTGCGCTTCGGCTCGCCCTTCAATTTCCAATATTGGCGGACGAGACGGAAGATGGTGTCGTTCGCTTCGCTACCCGAGGCGTTGAAAAACACATGCGGCAGCCGGTTTTGCGTAAGGCCCGCGATCTTTTCGGCGAGCAGCACCGTGGGTGGCGTCGCGGTCTTGAAGAAGGTGTTGTAAAAGGGCAGCTCGCGCATCTGTTCGGCGGCGACTTCGACCAGTTCCTCGCGGCCATAGCCGACATTGACGCACCACAGGCCAGCCATGCCGTCGAGGATTCGGTTGCCGTCGCCGTCATGGATATAGCAACCTTCGGCATGAGTAATGATGCGGCTTCCGCCCAGATTTTCGATTTCCTGCCAGTCGGCTTGTGCGGGCAAATGGTGCGCCACGTCGAGGCGGCGGAGTTCGGCGATATCGTAATTGCGGGGCATATCTTGATCCTTTGATTGGTTCACGCGGAGGCGCGGAGACGCGGAGGGGATGCGCCGAGAGCGAAGTTTCCTACTCCGCGTTCTCCGCGTCTCCGCGTGAATCAAAAGGAAATCAGGGCGAGAAGCCTATACGTGCCTGGTAGCGGTTATAGCGGGTGATTTTTATGTTCACAGCTCGCCCCTTAACGCCTTTCCGAGCAAGTGAAAATAGGTCTGGCTATCCGGATCGTTCTCGGTGCCCCATTCGGGGTGCCATTGCACCGCGAGCAAAGGCGCGCCGTTGGGGCGGGCGCTATAGGCTTCGATGAGGCCGTCGGGCGCGCGGGCTTCGATGGACAAGCCCTCGGCGAGCTGGCGGACGCCCTGGTAATGCACCGAGTTTACGTCGAGCGAAGGTTTGGAATAGGCTCGGGCCAGAATCCCGCCTTCGGCAAGTTCGACCGCGTGGCGATGCTCGAACATGGCATTGAAACTTACGCCGTCGGGCGCATGGTGCGGGATCAATTCGTCACTTGCGCTGGTGTCACGCCGCAGCGTTCCGCCTAACGCCACATTAATCTCCTGAAAGCCCCTGCAGATGCCAAACACCGGTTTCCGAGCATCGATCATCCGGTCGACCATCGACAACGCAATCTCGTCGCGCGCATCGTCGAACGGGCCTTCACCGCCATCTTCGCCATAGCGTCCGGTGCCGACATTAGACGGGCTGCCGGTCAGCAAAATGCCGTCTAACCTTGGCGCGACTTCGGCGGCGGTCATCAGGTCGGGGAGCGACGGCACGATCAAAGCGGCCACATCGGCGTAGGTCATCGCCGCGCGGATATAACGGTCCATCACGGCCTGCGCGCTTTCGGTGCCGACGATGCGGTTGCACGCGACAATGCCAAGGACAGGGCGTGCGCTCACGCCGCGCCGATCAATTCCCGTCCGATCAGCATCCGGCGGATTTCGTTGGTCCCCGCGCCGATATCGAGCAGCTTGGCATCACGCCAGTAACGCTCGACCGGCCAGTCTTTGGTATAGCCAGCGCCGCCCAGTGCCTGAATCGCTTCGCCCGCGACCTTCACTGCGCTTTCGCTGGCGAGCAGTATCGCGCCCGCCGCGTCGAACCGCGTTGTCTGCCCCGCATCGCAGGCGAGGGCGACATTGTAGACGTAGGACCGCGCCGAATTGAGCGCGACATACATGTCGGCGACCTTCGCCTGCATCAACTGGAATGCGCCGATGGGCTTGCCGAACTGCTTGCGCTCACGGACATAGGGCAGGACAACGTCGAGGCAAGCCTGCATGATGCCCAATTGCAACCCCGCCAGCACAACACGCTCATAATCGAGCCCGCTCATCAGCACGCCGACCCCGCCATGGAGCGGACCCATGATGCGGTCTTCGGGAATGAAGCAATCGTTGAACACCAGCTCGGAAGTGGGCGAACCGCGCATCCCGACCTTTTCGATTTTCTGGCCGATGGCAAAACCTTCATCGTCCTTTTCGATCAGGAAAGCCGAAATGCCGCGCGACGCCGCTTCGGGCGCGGTTTTGGCATAGACGACCAGAGTGTCGGCATAAGGCGCGTTGGTGATCCAGAATTTGGTGCCATTGAGGACGTAGCCGCCCTGCACCGCATCGGCCTTCAGTTTCATCGAAACGACATCCGACCCAGCACCCGCTTCGGACATGGCAAGGCTGCCGACATGCTCGCCGGAGATCAGTTTGGGCAGATACTTTGCCTTCTGCTCCTCGTTGCCCCAGCGGCGGACCTGATTAACGCACAAATTGCTGTGCGCGCCATAAGACAGGCCGATAGAGGCCGAAGCGCGGCTGACTTCCTCGACGGCAACGACATGCTCAAGATAGCCGAGGCCAAGCCCGCCATCCTCTTCGCCAACGGTAATGCCATGCAGGCCCAATTCGCCCATCGCGGTCCACAACTCATCGCGCGGAAACCAGTCATCGGCGTCGATCTTCGCGGCCAAAGGCGCGATCTTGTCGGTGGCGAAACGATGGGTGGTGTCGCGGATCATCTCAGCATTTTCGCCAAGGGCAAAGTCCAATGTCATGCTTGTCATGGCGCTGCTCTGCCATTTATTCAAAGAGGTGGCAATCGGGCACGCTTGCCCTTAACGCGATAGCCGTGCGAAAAGGTGAACCAGTGTATGCTGCAATATGATGTGCTGATTGTCGGCGGCGGCCATGCGGGGGCGCAGGCGGCGATTGCGCTGCGGCAGGCGAAGTTCGAGGGCAGCATCGCGATCATTAACGCCGAACCCGAGCACCCTTACGAGCGCCCGCCGCTGTCGAAGGACTATCTGGCGGGCGAAAAAGCGTTCGAACGCATCATGATCCGTCCCGCCGCCTTCTGGGCGGAGCGCAATATCGACATGCTGCTCGGGCGGCGCGTCGAAACCGTCGATCCGGCGGCGCATTCGGTTTCGACCAGCAATGGCGACATTATCGGTTACGGCACGCTTATCTGGGCGACTGGCGGCAGCGCGCGATGGTTGCAATGCGATGGCGGCAATTTGGCGGGCGTTCATGTGGTGCGCACGCGCGCCGATGTCGATGCGATGCTCGACGGACTCGACGATGTCGCTGAGGTCGCAATTGTCGGCGGCGGCTATATCGGTCTCGAAGCGGCGGCGGTTCTAAGCAAGATGGGCAAAAAAGTGACCGTGCTCGAAGCGATGGATCGCGTGCTGGCGCGGGTCGCAGGCGAGCCGTTGTCGCGTTTCTATGAGGCCGAGCATCGTGCGCAGGGCGTAGATGTGCGGCTCGGTATCGGCGTGGAGGCTATCGAGGGAGAACAAGGCCGTGCCACCGGCGTGCGCCTGTCGGACAGCGCGTTCATCCCGGCGCAAATGGTGGTTGTGGGCATCGGCATCATTCCTGCGGTCGGGCCCCTTCTCACCGCAGGCGCGGCTGGCGGAAACGGCGTCGATGTCGACGAATATTGCCGAACTTCGCTGCCCGATATCTATGCCATCGGCGACTGCGCGGCGCATGCCAATGCTTTTGCGGGCGGGGCGATCATGCGCGTCGAATCGGTGCAGAATGCCAACGACATGGCCAATGCGGTGGCAAAAAGCATCATGGGCGAACGCACCGCCTATCATGCGATACCGTGGTTCTGGTCGAACCAATATGATCTGCGGCTGCAGACTGTCGGGCTGTCGGTCGATCACGACGCATCAGTATTGCGCGGCAAACCCGAGAGCCGCAGTTTCTCGGTGGTTTACCTTAAGCAAGGCAAGGTCATCGCGCTCGATTGTGTGAATGCGACCAAGGACTATGTCCAGGGCCGCGCGTTAGTAATTGGCGGAATGCAGTTTACGGCGGATCAACTGGCCGACACGAACGTTACCTTGAAAGAACTGGCCGCAAGCGTCACATCCGCCTGAGTAGAGTGCCCAAAAACCAAGCGTCCCTAACGGCCATCCTTGGCCCGACCAATACCGGCAAGACGCATCTCGCCGTCGAGCGGATGTGCGCGCATTCGAGCGGGATGATGGGCTTTCCGCTGCGGCTGCTGGCGCGCGAAATCTACGACCGCGTGGTCGCGATCAAGGGCGCGAACCAGGTTGCGCTGATTACCGGCGAGGAGCGGATCGAACCGCCGCAAGCGCGCTGGTATTGCTGCACTGTCGAGTCGATGCCGGTCCAGAAAGAGTTCGCCTTCGTCGCCATCGACGAAGCGCAACTGGGTGCGGACCCTGAACGCGGGCATATCTTCACCGACCGCATCCTCCACGCGCGCGGGCGCGAGGAGACGATGATCCTCGGTTCCGAAAGCCTGCGTCCCCTGATTCGGAGCCTGTTGCCCGACGCCGAAATTATCTCGCGTCCCCGCTTTTCTACGCTGAGCTACGCGGGCGCAAAAAAGCTGTCGCGGCTGCCCAAAAGATCGGCAATCGTCGCCTTCTCAATCGAGCAGGTCTACGCCGTCGCCGAAACGCTGCGCCGGATGCGCGGCGGCGCGGCGGTGGTGATGGGGGCGCTGTCGCCACGCACGCGCAACGCGCAGGTCGCAATGTTCCAGTCGGGGGAGGTCGATTATCTGGTCGCGACCGACGCCATCGGCATGGGGCTGAACCTTGATGTCGCGCATGTCGCCTTTGCCAGCCTGTCGAAATTCGACGGGTCGCGCAGGCGGCGGCTGACCGTGGCTGAAATGGCGCAGATCGCGGGCCGCGCGGGGCGGCATCAGCGTGATGGCGGCTTCGGCACGCTGGCGAGCGAGGGGAGCGAGCTCGAGCCCGAAGAGGTGCTCGCCATCGAGAATCACGAATTTCCGAGGCTCGACTGGCTCTACTGGCGCGAGGCCGAGCCGCGTTTCGACACTATCGCGACGTTGATTGCCGATCTTGAGGCCAAGCCCGACCGGTCCGGCCTGCTGCCCGCGCCGAAGGCCATCGACCTTCTGGTGCTCAAGCGGCTGGGGGAAATGCCCGAAGTCACCGCGCTCATCCGCCATGCCGTCGATGTCGCGCGGCTGTGGGAGGTCGCGAGCCTGCCTGATTTCCGGCAAATGGGCGAGGAGCATCATAGCCGCTTTGTTGCCTCGCTCTGGCAGCATTTGGGGCAAGGCGAGCGGATATTGCCGCAAGCTCTGTTCGCCAGCGAACTGGCGCGGCTCGATAACATCCAGGGCGATGTCGATACGCTCTCAGCGCGAATCGCTTCGGTTCGGACCTGGACCTATATCGCACATCGCAGCGATTGGCTGGCCCACCCGGCGGCGATGGCAGAACGCGCGCGGGCGCTGGAGGAGAAGCTCTCTGACGCGCTGCACCAAGCACTGCGCCAGCGTTTTGTCGACAAGCGCACTTCGATGCTGCTGCGTAAGGGCGTTGCGGATAGCGCGTCGCTGCGGGTCGAAATCGGCGTGGATAACCGCGTGCTGGTCGATGGCGAGGATATTGGCTCTTTACACGGCTTTGCCTTTCGGGTTGACGCGGGCGCCAAAGCGGGTGACCGTAAACTGTTACTGGCGGCGGCGGAGCGGCATCTGGCGGCGCATTTGAGGCAAAAGGCAAGGGAAGTGGGCATGGCAGACGATAGCGAATTCGCGCTTGCAGCCGATGGCGAGGGCAGGCCTGCCTTATTCTGGAAGGGCGAATTGCTTGGGCTTTTGACTAAGGGTCGCAGTCTGATGCAGCCTTTATTTTCGCCGGTGAAGGCAGTTGCCGGGCTGGAAGGCGAAGCATTGCGCGAAATAGCTACGCGCGCCGAAGGCTGGATCGAGGCGCAGCTTGCCAAGGCAATGGGCGGCATCGTGGGGCTGCAGGAACTGGCGCAGCAGGCCGATATCGACGGCAATGTCCGCGCGCTTGCGGTCCAGCTTGCCGATGCGGGCGGGATTGCGGGGCGGCATTACCTGGCCGACGCGATTGCCGCTTTGCCCAAGGAAGCGCGGGGAGCGGCGCGAAAGGGCGGGATCGTCTTCGGCGCGCTCGATATTTACCACCATGCGGCGCTCAAACCGGCGGCGGCGAAATGGCGTGCGGCCCTGTTCGCGGCGCGTGACGGGCGAGCGATGCCCGAACTGCCGCCCGAAAGCGCAGTGCATCTGAAAGACTGGAAATTCGCGCATCCCGGCGAAGCGCGCAATGCGGGCTATCGGCGGATTGGTGATGAATATGTTAGAATCGACCTTGCCGAGCGGGTGATCAAGAAAGCGCATGAGGCGCGCGGGCAGGGCAATCTGTTCGGGATGGACATGGCCTTTGCGACGTCGCTCGGGATCAGCGAAGCGGGGCTGAAGGCACTGATGCGCGATGCGGGGTTCCGGCCTGCCGATGCGCCAGTTGAAGATCAAGAACCTCCCCGGAACGGGGAGGGGGACCGCCGCGAAGCGGGGGTGGAGGGGCACGTCGAAGAGACTGCCGTCGCCGAAGGTCAGGAAAACCCGCCAGTGCCCCTCCACCATCCGCCTGCGGCAGATGGTCCCCCTCCCCGTGCCGGGGAGGATTTGGCGTCTGCTCAACCCGTCGTCCTCACCCATTGGCGTTGGGTCGGGCTGCCCAAGCCGCGCTCCGAAGCCCGCCGCCCGCAGCAAGCGCGACCGGTCAGCGACAAATCGCGCGGGAAGCCGAGAGGCAAACCGCAGGCTCCGCGCCCCGAAAAGCAACCAGCTGCCCCTGCGCAACCGTCTGCGCTTGCGCTCCAGCTGGCGGCATTGAAGGACAAGCTCGGATAACGGGGATGGTGGACAGCATCCGCATCGACAGGCTGCTCTTCTTCCTGCGCATCGCCAAAAGCCGAACGCTGGCGCAATCTTGGGCCGACGCAGGACATATCCGCGTCAATGGTCGCCGCGTCGAAAAAGGGAACGCACCGGTCAAGGTCGGCGATGTCATCACACTACCGAGAGGCGAAACCGTTTTGACGATCAAATTGGTAACCCTGCCGTCACGCCGCGGCCCGGCGCCCGAAGCGCAACTCTGCTATCAAATGCTCTAATAATTTGTCCGCAACACCCCATTCCCCGTTGACTAAGTGACAGCACTGACAATAGGCAGGAAATCGGGAGCCGCGATGCGGCCGCTTTGGGAGTGTTTCACCGATGACCTATGTCGTGACCGATGCCTGCATCAAGTGCAAATATATGGACTGCGTCGAAGTCTGTCCGGTGGATTGCTTTTACGAAGGCGAGAATATGCTCGTCATCAACCCCAATGAATGTATCGATTGCGGCGTGTGCGAACCCGAATGTCCCGCAGAAGCGATCCTGCCCGACACCGAAAGCGGGCTGGAACAATGGCTCGAACTCAACACGACCTACAGCGCCGAATGGCCGAATATCACTTCGAGCCGTGACGCCCCAGCCGATGCCGACGAGCATAAGGGCGAAGAAGGCAAGTTCGACAAATATTTCTCGCCGGAGCCCGGGGAAGGGGATTGATCCATTCTAATTCGTCATCCTGAACTTGTTTCAGGATAACGAGCGACGGTGTGTTATCCTGAAACAAGTTCAGGATGACGATAGATTTGATTGGCTGTCCGCCGCTCCTTCAACCACTGTTTCTGATACGCCTCGACCTCGCGCAGCGCAGCGAACACCGTCATCGTGGGATTCGGTCGGCCCTTCCGCCCAAGCGCGTAAAGCTGGCTGTAAAACCAGTATTGCACCGCAAATCCCTCGATACCGCGCACCATCTTCAGCTTGCGTAGCGACTTGAGCCAGTCGGGCAGAAGCTCCAGATGATTCTCGTTCTTGGGCAACATCGCCATGCCAGCGAGCAACCGCTTCGGCGCATCGGGCAACACACACATGGGACGACCGAGGCCGACAACATCCGTGGCGTCTGACCTTAAAGCCTGCTCGATTGCCGAATTGGTTCTGAAACCGCCGGTAACCATTAGCGGAACCGTCAGCTCATCCTTCATCGCCTTGGCAAAATCGACGAAATAGGCCTCTCGCGCCAGCGTGGATTCTGCCACAGCTTGCGGCTCGGGCTCCTCCAGCCCTTCGATACCGAGCAACTTGGGTTGTTCATAAGTCCCGCCCGAAATCTCGATCAGGTCGACTCCGCCTTCCTGCAACCAGCGTGCGACTTGCAAACTGTCCTCGAAGGCAAAGCCGCCGCGCTGGAAATCGGCGCTGTTGAGTTTGACCGCGACCGGAAAGTCGCGACCGACCAATTGTCGCACGGTGTTGAGCGTGAACAGCAGGAAACGCGCGCGGTTTTCGAGGCTGCCGCCCCAGCGGTCGTCGCGCAGGTTCGAACGCGGGCTCAAAAATTGCGAGATCAGATAGCCGTGCGCGGCATGGATCTGGACGCCGGTAAAGCCATTGTCCTGACAGGCCTTAGCTGCCTGCCCAAAGCGGCTGATCAGGATCAATATTTCTTCTTCGGTGAGCGCCACCGGCATCCCGAACTGCCCGCCCGGAAGCCCGAGCTTGACAGCCGAGGGTGCCTTGGGACGCGGGTTGATCGCCTTCATCGTCTGCCGGCCGGCATGGCTGATCTGCGCCCAGAAATGATTTCCGCCGCGCGTTCCCGCCGCCGTCCATTTGCGCAGGGCGATGCGCATGTCCTCGTTAGGCATTGCATCGATGATGACATTGCCCGGCCGTTCGAGATGGTCGGCATCGACCTGCACATTGCCCGATAGCAGAAGGCCCGCGCCGCCATCCGACCAGATGCCATAGAGGCGCTCAAGCTCGTGCGTCGGGCGGCCATATATATCGGCCAGTCCCTCGGTCATCGCCGCCTTCGCCAAACGATTGCGGAGCACCGCGCCGCATGGCAGCGTCAGCGGCTGGCTTGCAATCATTCGGCGGTTTCTTCGGGCTCGATCTTGACTATATCGGGGCCACCGGTTTCTTTATTCTGCTCCTTGTCGAGTTTCGCATTGGGCGTTTCGCTCGGTGCAGGCGCGGCCTCCAGTGGCGCTTCGTCAGTGGACTCGTCTGTGTTGATCGCATCGTCGCTGATTGTGCCCTCAAGGCTGTCGAGATCGTCCATGCGGGTTTCGGTGGTCTGCCGGTCTTCACTCGTACCGCCGCCGCAGGCGGCGAGCGAAAGGGCGGATAGTAAAATCAGGCGGCGCATGTCTGTCCTTTATTTGTCGATTACAGAGCGACGCTACAATCTGTGCCCGCTTTGGCAAGTGCGTTGAGGAAGTCGGGCAGGGTAGCCGCCAGCGCTTCGTCGAAATCTTCGAGCGTTGCGTCGATGCCGAGATCGGCGAGGCTGGTGACCGGAAATTCGGCGATGCCACAAGGCACGATGCCGTTGAAATGCGCAAGATCGGGCGACACATTGACGGCAAAGCCGTGCATTGTGACCCAGCGGCGGATACGCACGCCGATGGCACCGATTTTGGCTTCCTGACCGGCACGGTTATCGCACCAGATGCCGATCCGCCCCTCCGCCCGCCGCGCCGCGACGCCGAAACGCCCGAGCGCATCGATCACCCAGCCTTCGAGCGCGTGGACATAGCAGCGCACATCCTTGCAGCGTTTGGCGAGGTCGAGCATGACGTAGCCGACCCGCTGACCCGGGCCGTGATAGGTATAGCGCCCGCCGCGACCGGTGTCGTAAACCGGGAATTGCCGGCTCAGCAATTCCGCAGGATCAGCGCTGGTACCGCCGGTGTAAAGCGGCGGATGTTCAAGCAGCCAGATCAGTTCGCGCGCACCTTGGTCGCGAATGGCGGATTGCAAGGCTTCCATGCGAGCAACGGCTTCAGGATAAGGCGTGAGGCCTGACGAAACTTCCCAGTCGATGTCGGCAGGAATATGCATGACGTTCGCCTTACTTCGTCATTCCTGCGAAAGCAGGAATCTCGGGCGGCAGTGCTCAACGGCCTGAGATCCCCGCTTTCGCGGGGATGACGAATAGGCGGCGATGGTATGCGTTCCCATCAATCCCACGCCACTTCGGGCGGCAGGCTCATCAGGATGGCGTCGACATTGCCGCCGGTCTTGAGGCCGAAGGTCGTGCCGCGGTCATAAACGAGGTTGAACTCGGCATACAGCCCGCGCCAGCGCCGCTGCGCTTGTTTTTCCTCTTCGGTGAAGGGTTGGTTCATCCGGCGGCGCACTAGTTTCGGGAAAATATCGAGAAAGGCTTCGCCGACGCTCCGGGTGAGCGCAAAATTCTGCTCGAACAGAACATCGCTCGTGTTTTCGAGATGGTCGTAGAAAATTCCGCCCACGCCGCGATGTAGTCCGCGATGTGGTATCCAGAAATACTCGTCCGCCCATGCCTTATAGCGTTCGTAAACATCGGGCCCGTAAGGCGCGCAGGCAGCACGCAGGCAGGCATGGAAATCGGCCGTGTCCTCGTCATAGGGGACTGGCGGATTGAGGTCCGCGCCGCCGCCAAACCAGCTTTTGGTGGTCACGAGATAGCGGCAATTCATATGCACTGCCGGGACATGCGGATTGGCCATATGCGCGACCAGGCTGATGCCGGTGGCGAAGAAATTGGGGTCTTCTGCCGCGCCGTGGATGGTCTTGGCAAATTCGGGATTGAACGCGCCGCCAACGGTCGAGACGTTAACGCCAACTTTCTCGAAAACCTTCCCCTTCATCACCCCGCGCACCCCGCCGCCGCCTGGCGAGCCGTCATGGTCGAGGCGGTCCCAGGGGATATAGTCGAACACCGCATCCGAACCCGCCTCGCGCTCGATTTCCTCGAAGCTGGCGCAAATCCGGTCGCGCAGGCTTTCGAACCAGTCGCGCGCGGCTTGCTGGCGGGTGTCGAGGGTGAGCGTCAAATCGAACCTCCGGGGAATTGCTTGGTCTGCCTTAAGGCTTCGGCCAATGCGATGCCAGCCGATACCGAAATGTTCAAGGACCGAAACCCTGCTGCCATCGGAATATAGACGCGGGCGTCGGCGCGGGCGTGGACCTCGGCGGGCGCGCCGCTGCTTTCCGACCCCATCAGGATGACATCGTCGGGCCGGAAACGGAATTGCGGTAACGGCGTTGAAGCTTTGCTCGACATCAGAACCAGCCGCGCTCCGTTCAGCGTTTCCAGAAACGACGCCCAATCGGGATGACGGCAAATCTGCGCCTGCGCCGCATAATCCATGCCCGCGCGCTTGAGGGCGCGGTCGGAAAATGCAAAGCCGCAGGGCTCGATAATGTCGCACGGCACGGCAAAGCAGGCTGTGGTGCGCAAAACGGCACCGACATTGCCTGCAATGTCAGGCTGATAGAGCGAGACGCGCATCGGATATCCATCGATTAACCATCATTGACCTAAGTATTTCACAAATATTCCGAATTTACGACATTTAACATCTCTATAGCGCCCCGTCCCATGCTGGCACAGCGCGAAAATCGCGGGCGCGGGCCTTAAAAAACTGATGTACCGGGTTGTCTTACAGGGTTTGCGGGTATCCTCATGATTCATGAACATATCGACGAAGTGATGACGCCGCGTCCCCGGGCAGAGCGCAAACTTGCTCGTCGGCGATTAATTGGTACCCGCGAGATCGTCCTTGTTCTTGTAGCTTTCGCATTACTCGCGTTGGTCCCATCGGTCGCGCAAATCGCGCCATTCGGCAAGGGAGAAGTCCCGAAACCCGCACTCGATCCCAAATGGGGTGCAGCGGAAAATTTCCCCGGATCGGCCTTTTTCTATCTCGATCCCAATTTCACCGTGCCGGCTGTCACCGTTGAGCCGGGGCAGGGAGACATCTCCGCATTGATCGGTGACGCGCCGGTTGAAGGAATCGATTCACCCGCCGATTTTGCCTTGGGCGGTGCAGCGAAACCGTTCGTGATGCGCGCAGGCAGCGTCGATCACAGCCGTGCTCTCAAATGTCTCGCCGACGCGATTTACTACGAAGCGGCGAACGAACCCGATGCCGGACAGCGCGCAGTGGCACAGGTCATCCTCAACCGGATGCGGCATCCGACCTATCCCAACAGCGTCTGCGGCGTGATTTATCAGGGCTCCGAACGAGCCACCGGTTGCCAGTTCAGCTATAGCTGCGACGGCTCGATGGCGCGCATTCCCGCCCGCGCTTCGTGGCTGCGCGCGCAGCGGGTTGCGGCGCAGGCGCTTGCCGGATCGGTCTATGCGCCGGTCGGCATGGCGACGCATTATCATGCGACCTATGTCTATCCCTATTGGGCACCCAGCCTGAACTTCGTCGGCACCATCGGCGCGCACCGCTTCTATACGTGGAAGGGCAGCGCAGGTCGCCAATCGGCCTTTTTCCGTGGTCACGCCGGTCGCGAGCCGTTCCCCGGACCCAAGGCTCGGGTCTGGACGCCATTGCCTGCCGACAATCTCGATCCGATCCAGTTGCAGAAACGATATGAAAAGGAATTCGCCGCAGCCCGTCTGAAGGCTGAAGCCGAAGCAAACGCCGCCGCGTCGTCATCCTATGCCGATATATTGCCAGCCCGTCAGCGCGCTGCGGTCAGCTATTCCGCTCCCGATTATTCGCGCGAAGCGCGCAACGCAGGCGGCGAATCGGCCTATCGTGGTGAACGCCTGCCGCAGGCGACCGACATCAAGCCGGAGTTCCAGAACAGCGGAACATGGAAAATGCAACCGACGGGCTAAAGCTTCCACGCTCCGTCATCCCGGCGCAGGCGGGGATCTCGGGCCGTGGTGCACAACAGCTGAGACCCCCGCCTGCGCGGGGGTGACGAAAAATGATATTTGCTGCTTTATTTTCTAAACTTGCCCGCACATCTGCCGTTTTACCAATCAGACCACGCCAAACGCCATTTCTTCAGCGGCTTGAAGCCGTGATTCTGGTCCATCGGAATGGTGGGTGGAAGGGTCGGCAAGGCGTCGCGGCAGTCTCCGCCGTCGCCTGAAATATCGGCCTTCAGACGCATTCCCACACCATCGCGTCCGGAGGCCGGTTTTCGCTTACGCCTTGAACGAGAGCGTTGCCTTTAGCCCGCCTTCGCTACGGTTCTCCAGCACCACATCGCCGCCATGCGCTCGGGCAATAGCGCGCGATATGGTGAGGCCGAGGCCAGAGCCGCCAGTGGCGCGGCTCCGCGACTTTTCGGCGCGGGTGAAAGGTTCGAACATGCTTTCTACCAGCGAAGCGTCGATGCCTGGACCGTTGTCGGAGATATCGACGCAGACGCTGCTCCCTTCCTGCCGCACGGCGATATGCGCTGCGCTGCCATAGGTAACGGCGTTCCCAATCAGGTTGCGAAGCGCCCGACGAATCAGCACCGGTCGGATCGACGCGACGATCCGCTGGGCAGGTGCATCGAAGGTTCCCGCCTCTGTCTCGCTCACAACCGATTCGACCAGTGCGCCGATATCGACTGACTGTACCGCCTCGCCCGACTTTCCGAGCCGCGCCAGCGTCAATATGTCGTCCAATATCGTCACCATCTCGTCGATGGTGTCCGCCATCTTCTCGCGTTCATCGTCATCCTCGACCGATTCGACACGGACACGCAACGCCGCCAGCGGCGTCTTCAGATCGTGGCCGATAGCGCCCAGCATCACATCCTTCTCGCCTAGCAGTGTCGAGACCCGTGCCTGCATGGCATTGAACGAATCAATCAGTTGGCGAACATCGTTCGGCCCTTCGCTCGGCATTGGCTCGATCTCGCTTGCCAGACCGACGCGCTGCACCCTTTCGGTCAGGTGACCGAGTGGCTTGGCGATGCGCCGGGCAACCAGCGCCAGAGGGACTAGCACCGCGATATACAAAAGGAGCGTCTGCAGTATTAACGCAAACAGCGAACCGCTCTCGGTGGGCCGCACCAGCGCTGCGGCGCTAAGCCAGCGGCCATCGGCGGTGCGTGCCGTCATCAGCACGGCAAACCGAGGCTCTTCGCGCCGGTCCTGCCGCATTTTCGACAACGCAAACCGCCGCATCAGCGGATCGCGGAGTTCGGCAGGCAACAGGTTGATCGAACCCGACGTTATCTTTACCTGCGAAAGCCCCAGGTTCGATGCGGCCAAAAATTCATTGGCACGACCGGTCAATTCATCCTCGACCTTGTAACGTGGAATCAGGAGCGGCTGGGCTGTGTAATCGACGGACACTGGTGTGCCCTTTCGACGACGAATTACTTCACTTATTGCGCGCTCGCGCACTTCATTTGCGAGACCGCCGCGCTCCTGCTGTCGTTCAAGCTGGTTGGCGATGCGGGTCACGACCATGGTCGTGGCCTCGGTAACGGCGCGGTTGCGTGTTCCGGCTAGCAGCAGCGCCGCATTGATGCCTTGTGCGAGCAGCAGCGCCGACGCCGCCACCAGCAGGATCTGCCCGTAAAGGCTTTTTGGCCGAATGAGGGGAAGGCCAATGCGCCTCACAACCGTCTCACCTCGGTCGAAAAGCGATAGCCGCCGCCCCAGATGGTCTTGATATGTTGCGGGTCCTTCGGGTCCGCTTCGATCTTGCGGCGGAGGCGGCTGACCTGATTGTCGATGGCACGGTCGAACGGTCCGCCCTCGCGGCCGCGGGTGAGGTCGAGCAACTGGTCGCGGGTCAGCACCTGGCCTGCGCGCGTTACCAGCGCCTCGAGCATTCGGTGCTCGCCCGACGACAGCGTTACGAGCACGCCTTCGGGGTCGTGCAACGTCTGTTCGGCGCTGTTCAGTGTCCAACCAGCGAAGCTGAAGCTTTCGCCCATTTGGTCTGGCTTGGCCGCGCCCGAGGCGATGCGGCGCAGCACGACCTTGACGCGCGCCACCAGCTCGCGCGGCGAGAAGGGTTTGACGACATAATCGTCGGCGCCGATCTCGAGGCCGATGATGCGGTCGGTTTCTTCAGATCTTGCGGTCAGCAAGATCACGGGCGGTCCGCCATTCGCGGCGATATGGCGGCACAGGCTGAGGCCGTCCTCGCCGGGCATCATGATATCGAGCAGGACGAGGTCGATATCGTAGGAGAGTAATGCCGACCGCGCGGTCGAGGCATCGGCGGCTTCGGTGATACGAAAACCCTGCCGCTCGAGATATTTGCCGAGCGGATCACGGATCGATGCTTCGTCATCGACGAGCAGCAGATGCGGGCGGGTTTTGTTCATGTCTGCTCTTCCCCAATTATTGCTTCGCAAGCAAGAAAAAGGCCGGGCGAGAAAAGGGAGGGGAAACTCGCCCGGCCAGTTTAGACACGGTCTCCAAAGGGGAGGGGAAAGACCGCGCCAGCAAAGCTTGTTTAACCTGCGTCGGCAGGCGCGGCGGGACGCTGTTCACGCCATTTGCCGCGCTGTGCCTTACGCTCATCAGGCGTTACGGTGCCGTCGCCATTGGCATCGGCCTTGGCAAAGCGGGCTTCGGCAGCGGCGCGGAACTCGGCCTGCGAAATCGCCTTGTCGCCATTGGTATCTGCGCGGGCGAGCATCTTCATGCCGTCACCGCGAACGCCACGATGACCCATCTTGCCTTCAGGGCCGCCACGGCCGATGCGTTTTTCGCGACGCTCTTCGCGCTTGTCGGCACGCGCTTCATGCGCAGCGACGAACTCGGCTTCCGAGATCGAGCCGTTCTTGTCGGTGTCGAATTTCGCAAAGCGCGCCGAGACCATCGCGGCCTTGTCGGCTTCGTTCAGCGTGCCGTCTTTATTGGCGTCCATCTTCGAAAAACGCGCATCGGCAGCGGCCATAGCTTCGGCCTTGGTGATCGACTTGTCGCCATCGGCATCAGCCTTCATGCCGGGTGCGGCGTAAAGCGCGACCGAGGTCAGCGAGACGGCCAGCAGGCCGGAAATGATATGGGTCTTTTTCATCCTGTTATTCCTTGATCGTTTCCCGGCAGGGTCGCCGGACACCATCGATATAGGAATAATATGTCGCAGCGCTTTGTCAGCGCAACGCCTGCTTTGTCGCAAAGTGTATCAGGAAGTTGGAGCGGGTAAGGGGAATCGAACCCCTCTAGCTAGCTTGGAAGGCTAGTGCATTACCACTATGCTATACCCGCTTTGGTGCGACAAACGCGGCGCTGCCAATAAAGACTGCACCGTGTGCCGTCAATCAATGCTTCTTGCCGGCCCAGATCGACTTGTAAGACATCCAGGTCAGGACGGTGAAGATTAGCAGGAAGCCGAGAGCAGCCAGACCGGCACTCTTACGGTTTTCCATCTTCGGTTCTGCGGTCCATGCGAGGAAAGCCGAGACGTCCTTGGCCATCTGCGCCTTGGTGGCCTTGGTGCCGTCGTCATAAGTCACTTGATCGTCTGCACCGATGGGTTCGGCCATCGCGATGTTCAAATTGGCGAACCAGGGATTGAAGTTGAGGCCCGGAGGCGTCGCTGCGTCAGGGAATTCCTTGAGCAACTCCCTGCCTTCTTCATTCTTGTAACCGGCCTGATCGCGATAGCCCATCAGCAGCGAGTAAACATAGGCCGGGCCATTGGCGCGCGCCTTGGTGATGAGCGAAAGGTCTGGCGGCAAGGCATTGTTGTTCGCCGCGCGTGCCGCGACTTCGTTCGCGAAGGGCGACGGAATCTTGTCGGCGGGAATGCCGGGGCGCGTCGCCGGTTCGCCGGTCACCGGGTCGATCGACGGAACCTCGGTTGTCCAGCCCTTGGCAATCGCCTTCACTTCCTCTTCGCTGTAGCCGAGGTCGGCAAAGTTGCGGAACGACACCAGGCTCAGGCTGTGGCAGGCCGCGCAGACCTCCTTGTAGACCTTCAGGCCGCGTTGCAGCTGGCCCTTGTCGAACTTGCCAAGCGGGCCATCGAAGGTGAATTTTTCGGCCAGCGGCTTCTGGTGAAACTCATGCTCGGCGGTAGGCTCGGCAGGCTGCTGAATCGAACTGACGACGGTGTCGCCAAACCCGACCAGCAACATCATGCAGAAAAACGCGCCAACCAAAAAAGCAATAAGACGAACCATGATAAATGCTTTCCCTGTTTACGCGGCCGCTGTGTCGAGCGGTTTGCCGGTGACGGCTTCGGTGATGGAATTGGGCAGCGGCAGCGGCCTTTCGATGCGCGAGACCAACGGCAGGATGATCAGGAAGTGCGCGAAATAATAGAATGCAGCGGCCTGGCTGAGCATGACCCAGAACCCTTCCGCCGGCATCATGCCGCACACGCCCAGAATAAAAATCGATGGCAGCAGGCCGAACCAGAAGAATTTGCGGAACAGCGGGCGATAATTGCCCGACCGCACCGGAGAGGTGTCGAGCCAAGGCAGGATGAAAAGCAGCAGGATCGAACCGAACATCGCGAGCACGCCCATCAGCTTCGCCTCGATGAGGACAATGCCTGTAAAGGGAATGCCGAAGTTGACGGTGAAGGCCTTGAGAATCGCGTAGAAGGGCAGAAAATACCATTCGGGCACGATATGCGCGGGCGTCGACAGCGGGTTGGCCGGAATATAATTGTCCGGATGGCCGAGCATGTTCGGCGCGAAGAAGGTCACCGCGACGAAGATGATCAGGAATACCCCGAGGCCGAACCCGTCCTTCGCGGTATAATAAGGATGGAATGGGACGGTGTCCTGCTCGCCCTTGACGCTAACACCCGTGGGGTTCGACGATCCCGGAATGTGCAGCGCCCAGATATGCAGGATGATAACGCCTGCGATCACGAACGGCAGCAGATAGTGCAGCGAGAAGAAGCGGTTGAGCGCGGCCTGGTCCGGCGCGAAGCCGCCCAAGAGCCACTGGCGCAACGGCTCGCCGACGACCGGGATCGCCGAGAAGAAGCTGGTAATAACCTGTGCGCCCCAGAAGCTCATCTGCCCCCAAGGCAGCACATAGCCCATGAAGCCGGTGGCCATCATCAACAGGAAGATGACTACACCGAGCAGCCACACCATCTCGCGCGGTGCCTTGTACGAACCGTAATAAAGCCCGCGGAAAATGTGGATGTAGACGACGATGAAGAAGAAGCTCGCACCGTTCATGTGCGCGTAGCGGACGAACCAGCCCGAATTCACGTCGCGCATGATATGCTCGACCGAATTGAACGCACCGTCGACGCTGGCATAATAATGCATGGCAAGGACGATGCCAGTGACGATCTGTATGACCAGCGCCACCCCGGCGAGCACGCCGAAATTCCAGAAATAATTGAGATTGCGCGGCACCGGATAACCAGCCCCGATGGCGTTATAAACGAGGCGCGGCAGGGGCAGACGTTCGTCCACCCACTGCATCACCGGATTCTTCGGCTTATATTCTGCTGCCCAAGGAAAGCTCATCTTGCTCTAGCCTCTCAACCGATTTTCACGACAGTGTCGGAAAGAAATGCGTATTCCGGAACCACAAGGTTCAACGGAGCCGGACCCTTGCGGATGCGCGCGGCGGTATCATAGTGCGAACCGTGGCACGGGCAGAAATAGCCGCCATATTCGCCCTTGATCTCGCCTGCGGCAGCACCCAGCGGCACGCACCCCAGATGCGTGCAGACGCCCAGCGTGATCAGCCAGTTTTCCTTGCCCGGTTGCGTGCGCTCGGCCAGCGTTTGCGGCTCGCGCAGGGTGCTGACATCGACGGCGTTGGCCTCGGCAATTTCGGCGGGCGTCAGGTTGCGGATGAACACGGGCTGCTTGCGCCAGCTGGTCTTGATCGCCTGGCCGGGTTCGATAGCGGCAACATCGACTTCGATCGAGGCGAGCGCGAGAACGTCGGCGCTTGCACTCATCTGAGTGACGAGTGGGTAGACGACGGCAAGCGCGCCAACCCCTGCAAAGCTGACTGCGGCGATATGGATGAAGTCGCGGCGATCGACGCCTTCGCCTTCAGTTGTTGTTGCTGCGTCCATTGGAACCCCATTCAGTGTAGGCGCTTCGGCCGCTTCAGCGGCTTTTGCCGGTGCCTTGCGCGGCGCTTTTGCTGTGCCTGTCGTCTTTTTGACCGTAGCCATATGATGCCCTTGTATGCAATACGGGCACCAGACCCGCAATACCGTCGAAACCCCGTTACGCGGCGGCGGAAAGGCGGTTTTGCAGCCGTCGCCATCGCGATTCAGCGGCCTGATAGACGTGTTTGCGGCCATTTGCCAACAGGGAATTTGGCACTTATCCTGCCAATCGAAGACGTTATGATTGCACAACAGTAAACTGACGGAAAATTGCCGCTTTTGCTTGCCTGTGCTATGCCCGATGTCCTAAAGGCCGCGCCTTTGTGAACGATTATTACCGGAGTGACGACAATGGCGACGAACTGGACGCCGGATAGCTGGAAAAACGCCAAGGGCATCCACATGCCGCAATATCCCGACGCTGCCGCGCTGGCCGCGACCGAGGAGACGCTGCGTAACTATCCGCCGCTTGTGTTCGCGGGCGAGGCGCGCAACCTGACCGCCGATCTTGCCAATGTCGTCGACGGTAAGGCCTTCCTGCTACAAGGTGGTGATTGCGCAGAGAGCTTCGCCGAATTCCACCCAAACAATATCCGCGATACGTTCCGCGTGCTGCTGCAAATGGCGGTGGTGCTGACCTTTGCCGGCAAAGTGCCGGTGGTGAAACTCGGGCGGATGGCGGGGCAATTCGCCAAGCCGCGCTCTACCCCGACCGAAACGCAAGGCGATGTCGAGCTGCCGAGTTACTTCGGCGACATTATCAACGATATCGAATTCAATGCCGAAGGGCGCGAACCGGACCCGGCGCGCATGGTGCGCGCCTACAGCCAGGCGGCCTCAACGCTGAACTTGCTTCGCGCCTTTTCGAACGGCGGTTATGCCAATCTGCAACAGGTTCATGCGTGGACGCACGACTATATGGGCCGTTCGCCCTGGGCGCAGAAATATAAGGAAACCGCCGACCGTATCGGCGAGGCGCTGGCCTTCATGGAAGCTTGCGGGATAACCCCCGAAACAGTGCCACAGATCAAAGGCACGAGCTTCTACACCAGCCACGAGGCGCTGCTCCTCCCTTACGAGCAGGCAATGACCCGGCAGGACAGCCTGACGGGGCGCTGGTACGATACCTCTGCGCATTTCTTGTGGATCGGCGACCGCACGCGCTTCGAAGGCTCGGCGCACGTCGAGTACTTACGGGGTATCGGCAACCCGATCGGCATCAAATGCGGTCCGACGCTTGAGGCCGACGCCCTGCTGCGCATCCTCGACACGCTCAATCCGGGCCGTGAGCCCGGGCGGATCACACTCATCTCGCGTTACGGTTACGACAAGATCGAAAGCGGCCTGCCCACGCTCGTGCGCGCCGTTCAGCGCGAAGGGCATCCGGTGATCTGGTCGTGCGACCCGATGCACGGCAATGTCATCAAGTCGGCGAGCGGCTACAAGACCCGGCCGTTCGAACGCATCCTCGCCGAAGTGCGCGGCTTTTTCGCCGTCCACCGTGCAGAAGGCAGCTTCGGCGGCGGCATCCACATCGAGATGACCGGCCAGAATGTCACCGAATGCACCGGCGGCGCGGTTGCAGTGACTGACGAGGCGCTTGCCGATCGCTATCACACGCATTGCGACCCGCGGCTGAACGCGGCGCAATCGCTCGAACTCGCTTTCCTCCTCGCCGAAATGCTCAACCAGGAACTGACCGAGCGGGCGAGGAAAGCGGCATGAGGGGAACCGTCGTCCAGTCCACCGTCAAATCGGGCGTCGGTTTCGGCAGCGCACTGGCGATGGTCATCAGCTACACCACGCACAAGTCGGTATTGTGGGCGATTATCCACGGGATTTTCAGCTGGCTCTACGTTATCTACTTTCTGCTGACCAGGTAACAGCCCGTAAACGCATGTAGTTGTTGCGCGTTTCTGCAAAGCTTTGTTAAATCGCTCGAATGAAGCGATGGGTTATACTTGTGGGCGTGAGCGCCTTGGCTGCGGGGTGTTCGAGCAGCATCGAGACGCGGATATCGAGCAGCGGCGTCGCCTCGCCAAAGGCTGAACCCTATATGATCTCGACCGTGGCCGAGACTTCGCCCGAACTGCGCAGCGCCTATAAGCTCGTGGCCGCCTCGATGGCGCAAAAGGGCTTTGCGCTGGCGAAGGAAGCGCCGTTGCATCTCGAAATCACCCTCGATGCGCGCCCCGCTACCCTGTCGCTCGGCGGGAAGGAAGGTTCCGACAGTCTGTCGCCCGCAAAAGAAAAGAAGATGCTGCAAAGCTGCGAGGATCGGGAATACCGGCTGGGCGTAACGCTCACCAAAGTCGGTGATGGCAGCGAAATCTATCGTGGCCGGGCGGCGGAATATCATTGCAAGGTCGAGGTCGCCGATGCGCTCCCGACGCTCGTCAACGCGGCGCTTGCCGACTTTGGAAGTCCGCGTGGGGCCTATGTAGTGAAGCGTCAGGGCCGCGAATAGAAGGCTTACGCTTCGGGTAGACGAACGGTAAATGTTGCGCCCGTTCCGGCATTATTCGCTGCGGTAACCGAGCCGCTATGCCGCTCCACCACTGCCTGGACAAAGGTCAGTCCCAGTCCTGCACCGGTTACGCGGCCTTTATGCTCGCCGCCGCTGGCAAAACGGCTGAACAGGCGGGGCAGGATTTCGGCAGCGATGCCGGGGCCATTGTCGGATATCGTCACCACGATGCATTCGTCCTGCCGCGCGACCGCGACCGCAATCGTTCCGTCGTCGGGGCTGAACTTGATCGCATTGTCGATGAGGTTGCAGAAAGCACGGAACAGCCGGTCGGGTTCTGCGATCACAAATCCGCCGTTGCTACTGTCACCAAACGCGAATTTGATGCCGCGTTCGTTTGCCAAAGGCCAGAGGCTGTCGGCAACTTCGCGCACCAGATCGGCAAGGAGCACGTCCTCGCCATCGAACTCGGTTTCACCCATGCGCGCCATCTCGACGAAATCCTGCGCGAGTTGCATCGTCCGTCGCGCGTTATGCTCAATGCGCTTTTTCGCCTCGGCATCCACCTCGCCATCGAGAATCGCGATGATCGTGGATTGCGGCGCGCGCATGTCGTGCGACAATAGTTGCAGCACTTCCTCCCGCTCGGCCTCGGCGCGGGCAAGGTCGGTGATGTCGGTGAGATAATGGATATGCCCGCGCAGCACGTCGGCATCACTGCGGATTTCAGAGCGGCGCATGACGAATGTCTGGTCTGAAGGCGAGGTGAAGCGGACAAATTCGGGCGCAGTGCCGCCGCCGACAGTCTGTAGATAGCGGTCCACCAGTGGCCGGTCATCCGGGGCGACTATTACTTCGAGCGCTCGGTCAATCACCATCCCGCGGATGTTTCCAGCAAGCCGCTCATCCAGCATATCGTTGGTGAGTGTCACCTGACCGTCGGGATCGGTGACGAACATCGGATCGGGCAGATCCGCCAGCGTGTCCGAAACGAACCGGCGCAGATCGCGCATATGATCGATCGAGCCGGCAAGCGCCTCGCTCTGTCGGCCCACAAGGTCGGTCGCCCGGTTCGGGTGAACGGGCAGGGGGTTCGCTTCTCCTTCCTGTTCCAGCGCTCGCAATTCGGAACCCATGAAATCGCTCATCGCCTGCAACCGCCGCCAGCCCCAGAGCGGATAGACTATGAGCACGCCCAGCAACGCTGCCCCCGGCGCAAGCCATATGCTGTTCCACAGCAGCGCCGCGCTTGCCGCAAGTATCAGCGCGATGGTTGCCAAAGAAGCGACAAGCATCACACGCGGTTTCAACAGCAGGAAGCCGGTCATGAGCAGCCAGAGCGGCAGCAACGATGCGGCCATGGTCCAGCCTTGTGCGACAGGCGCGATGAAATCGTCGCGGCGCAACGCGCCTAGCATGTTCGCCATGATCTCGATGCCCGAAAGCTGCCCTTCTTCGCCATTGGGGGTGGGGAAATTGTCGCCCATCCCCGCAGCAGTGGCACCGATGATGATATCCTTGCCGCGCACCATTGCCTCCGGAAGCTCGCCCGCCAGCACATCGGCATAGGATATTTCCGCGAAGCGCCCGCGCCGCGCGTAAGGGATCAGATATTCCGCGTCGCAGCCCTTGTCGGCGCGCGCGGCAGGCGAGAGTTTGCCGCCTTCGCCGCGATACGCCAGCTCCATCAGATGCGGCCATGCCTTGCCCTGCGCTTCGGGGCGGAAACAAAGCGATGTTTTGCGCACGATGCCATCTTCGTCGAATATAATGTTCACATGTCCCGATGCACGGGCAGCCCTGGCGAAAATCGGGGCGGGGGGCACCGTTTCATAAGCCCGGCTATCACTCCCGGGCGTCACGAAATGCAGCGGCATGAAAACCGGTGCTGGCCCTGCCGCCATTGCGGCAGCTAGTTGCTCGTCGCCGGTTGTACCGTCGCTCTCGCTCAGCAATATGTCGAACGCGATAGTGCGCGGCTGCTTTGCCTGGAGCTTTTCGATCAAACGCGCATGGATATTGCGGTCCCACGGCCATTTGCCCAGAGCGGTAAGGCTCGGATCGTCGATTGTGACCAGCAAAATGTCCCGGTCCGCAGGCGGCCGAGCTGCCGCACTCAAACGGTCGTAGAGCAGATTGTCGAAGGAAGACGTTCCCCGCCATAATGACGCGGCCAGCACAATAGCGGTTGCGAGCACGCCGATCGCCAGCCACTCAACCGCAAGACGCAACCGGACATTCATGGCGCTTATTCGGGCGCTGTGGCCGAAATATCAAGCTGCAAGGCTATGAACCGGATACAGAGAGCTTTTCAAGCGGTGTCCAGTTGATGGCAACCTCTCCATCGAGATATTGCACGACCCCAACGCGCCAGAAATAGTCGCCTTGCGGCAGATCGGATATACTGACGCGGTCGCTGGTAAGTCCGGCCTCGTCGACCATCGCGATCCGGTCTGTGCTGTTGCGGAACAGTTGAAAATGGAAGCGCTGGGTGCCTTCGCCTTCGCCGATCCAGCGGAAAACATAGCCGTCCACGCCCTGACCCGCACTCGCGCTAACCCCATTCAGGCGGCGCTTGAAGGCAAAGGTCGCGGGCATGCCCTGGATGCCATTGTTCGAAATCGCGCGCGCACGGACGAAATAATTGCCGTTGCCCAGTTCGGCAAATTCGGCTTTGCCATCAGGTACGACGGCGTCTGCAACCTGTTCGACAAAGCCTGCGTCGGCTGCGATTGTGTAACGGATTCCGCCGGGATTTTCGGATGTAAAGCGAATGACTTTGTCCGCCTGGGTTTTACCGGGCTCCCGCAAAGATGGCGGGGCAAGCAGCGCCTCGGTAATGACGCCGCCGCCCTGTTTGACGGCAAGGCCATTGCCTGCTGGCAAGGCGCGGCTGGCCCCGCTTCCTGCGTTCACGGCAAGGCCGCCTTCGACGACTTCGGCAAAATCGCTTCCTGCATCGGCGTCGTAGCGCGACTGGAAATCGGTGCCCCGGACCGCCGAAACCGCCTTGGGCGTGCGCACCTGATAGCGGTCGTCGCCCGATTTATGCTTCAGTACCGACGACCGGATGCCGCCCTTCGCTATGTCGAAATCATAATCGAGGCTGCCGCCCAGCACATAGCTGCGCAGGCGGCGGATACGCACATCGCTGTTCGACGGCAGCGACATACGCGATCCGTCGTCCAGCAGCATCGTTGCAAAGGAAGAGGGGCCGGTGCTGATCTCGCTTCCTTCGCGCAAAGTCTGTCCGACCGAAGCGGCGGCGGGGCCTGCCAGCACCTGACCGCGCACCGAAATCAGCTTTGCGCTGGCAGGGCGGAATTTCAGCAGGCTGCGCGGAATCGAGATGACCTTGCCGACCGGAATGGCATGCGGATCAGCGATCCGGTTTTGCTGTTGAACGATCTTGTAGGATTGAGGGCTCCGCAAATAACGCTCGCCCAGCGTAATCAGATTGTCACCCTTGCGCACGGCATACCGGATAGGCGCATCGTCCGATGCGAATGAGGGCGCTGCACCAAAAACCAGCAGCGAAGCCAAAGCCAGCTTGCCGAAAACACTACACAAAAGCCGCATAGTCAGTCGCCCTTTGCTATCGTCTCCAGCCGGTAGCCATAGCCAAACACGGTGAAAATCCGAAATCCGTTTTCGGGCTGCAGATCCAGTTTCGAGCGTACCCGCGAAATATGCATGTCGAGCGTGCGGGTCGCCAGAGCAGCCGTCGTCCGCCAGATCGTCTCCATGATGTAATTGCGCGACAGGGTCCGGTCCGCGTTGCGGAAGAACAGATCGGCCAATTCGAATTCCTTGGCGGTCATCGCCACGACCTTGCCATTGATCCTCACCGTCTGCTCAATACGGTTCAAATGATATTTACCGTAGGTCGCCTCGGCATCGAAAGCGCCGCTGCCGGCGTTTCGGCGTAGCATGGCGTTGACACGTGCTGCAACGACGGTCCGGTCTTCGGGCTTGGTGATATAATCGTCGGCCCCCGCATTCAGCGCGTCACTGATATCCTTTTTCGCCGAGCGGTTGGTCATCATGATGACCGGCGGGCGCTCCGGCAGGGTGCTCTGCATCCAGTTGAGCAAGGATATTCCATCCCTGCCCGGTATGTTCCAGTCGAGAATGACGAGGTCGAACGTCTCGCGTACCAGTGCTTGCGACAGCAGACTGCCATCGGCAAAGCTCACGGCGACATGGCCGAGGTTCTCGACTATCGATTTCAGGAACGCGATGACATCCGATTCATCGTCGGCAATTGCGACCCGCATTTTTCCTACCCTTTTTCCCCGAATTGTTAACTTAAGTTACATTTACGCGGGATAAGCGGAAAAAGATGCAAAAAACCAGCAACGCGCGTCGGGCGTTACAACCATTTACATAGCTAACCGTAACGTCAAGCGACGGAAAACGATTGAAATTTGGCTGGGGCGGCAGGATTCGAACCTGCGAATGGCGGCATCAAAAGCCGCTGCCTTACCACTTGGCGACGCCCCAACTTGCCAGCTTTCTGGCCGTTGCGGGCGGCCTTATATCGCGGGAAACGGCAATCGCAACCGCTTAATCGATACGTTGTACCCAGCCATAGGGATCTGGAGCCACGCCCCGTTGAATCTCCACCAATTTGGAGCGTAATTGTGCGGTTATCTGGCCAGGACCGCCTGCGCCGATGGTAAAACTCCCCTGCGCTGAATGTACGCTGCCAACCGGAGTGACTACCGCCGCCGTGCCGCAGGCGAAGGCTTCGACAAGCTTGCCCGAGGCCGCATCGTCGCACCACTGGTCGATGGCATAGCGTTCTTCCCGGACAGTCAGCCCCTGTTCGCGCGCCAGCAGCATGATCGATTCGCGCGTCACGCCTTCCAAAATCGTGCCGTCGGTAGGGGGTGTAATCAGCGTGCCGTCATCGAACAGAAAGAACAGGTTCATACCGCCCAGTTCCTCGATCCAGCGATGCTCGGCAGCGTCGAGAAATACGACCTGATCGCATCCGTGCGCTATCGCTTCGGATTGAGCGACAAGACTCGACGCATAATTACCGCCGCATTTGGCTGCGCCGGTACCGCCCGGTGCGGCGCGGGTATAATGTTCGGACACCCAGATCGAAATCGCCGGCGCGCCGCTCTTGAAATAATTGCCCGCAGCCGAGGCGATGACCATGTAGAGATATTCGGCCGACGGTTTGACGCCGAGAAACACCTCGCTCGCGATCATGAAGGGGCGCAGATAGATCGAGCCGCCCTCGACCGGGGGGAACCAGTTTTTGTCGACCTCGACCAACTGTTTGCACGATTGCAGGAACAGGTCCTCGGGCAGTTCGGGCATCGCCAGCCGTTTGGCCGAACGCTGGAAACGGCGGGCATTTTGCTCGGGCCGGAACAGCGCCATGCTGCCGTCGGCCAGCCTATATGCCTTCAGCCCTTCGAAAATTTCCTGTGCGTAATGCAGCACTGCAGTTGCCGGATCGAGCGTCAACGGACCACGCGCCCCGACCTTGGCATCATGCCAGCCTTGGCCTTCGGTATAGCGGATCGTCACCATATGATCGGTAAAGACGCGGCCGAAACCGGGATCGGCAAGCAGTTCGGCACGGCGCGCAGGCTCGACCGGATTTGGGTTCGGCTCGAATGGAAATGGGCCTGCGGTCATGTCTGCTCTGCTTATAGGAAAGGGTTGCACTGTCCTATGGCCTGCGCCAAGATACGTCAATATGGCTGTCCCTTTCGCTCCGTCGGTAACGCCCGCAGCCTCGCCGCTTTTCCTGCGCGAGCATGAGGTGCGGCGCGGGGTGGAGTTGCTGTTTTTCGGCTATACGCGGCTCACACGCTCGATTGACGAAGGACTGTCCGAGCACGGCTTGGGCAGGGCGCACCACCGCGCGCTCTATTTCATCGCGCGCCAGCCCGACCTGACGATCAGCGAATTGCTCAAGATACTGGCGATCACGAAACAGTCGCTGGGCCGCGTGCTGACCGACTTGGCTGAGCGCGGCTTGGTCGAAACCAGAACTGGCGCTACCGACCGGCGGCAAAAACTGTTGCGGTTAACCGACGAGGGCAAGGCCTTCGAGGCACAATTGTTCGATGCACTACGTACCAGCCTTGCTTCTGCCTATGCAGCGGCGGGCCAGGAATCGGTAACCGGCTTCTGGCGCGTGCTGGAAGGCCTTATCCCCGCTGAGGACCGCGATATGGTCGCCAGCCTACAAAAGGATATCTGATGCGCGATACGCTCGACAGGCTGGAAGCCGTAATTGCGCAGCGGCGCGACGCATCTGCCGATGGTAGCTATGTCGCGTCGCTTTTCGCCAAGGGCCGCGACAAGATCGCGCAGAAAGTAGGCGAAGAGGCGACCGAGACGGTCATCGCCGCGCTTTCGGGCGATCCCGCGAAACTGACGTCCGAAGCCGCTGACCTCCTGTTCCACCTGATGGTCCTGCTTGCCGAGGGCGGAGTCAGGCTCGACGATGTCCTTGCCGAACTCGACCGGCGCGATGGCGTTTCGGGCCTGAATGAAAAGGCTGCACGTCGATGACCTTGCGCATAGGCATATTGGGTGCAGCTCGCGTCGCAACCTATGCCATGATTGCCGCCGCAAAAGACGTCGATGGGGTCGAAGTAGCAGGCATTGCTGCCCGCGATCCGGAGCGGGCAAGGGCTTATGCCGAAACGCATGCTATTCCAACCGTCTATGCCGATTATGAAGCGCTGGTCGCCGCTCCCGATATCGACGCCATCTATAATGCGCTACCGCCCAATCTGCACGCGCGCTGGTCGATTGCGGCGCTTGAGGCAGGCAAGCCGGTACTTTGCGAAAAGCCCTTCGCGCTGTCGGTCGCCGACGTCGAGGCCATGCTGGCTGCGGAAGAACGCGCCGGGCTGCTGTTGATGGAAGCGCAGCACACTTATTATCATCCGCGCCATGCACGTATCCGCGAGATTGTGCGAACCGGAATGCTCGGCACCATCAACCATATTTCGGCACATTTCGACGTGTCGTTACCCGAAACCCCGGACGAAATACGCTGGGATGGCGCGGTCGGCGGCGGCGCGCTGTGGGACCTTGGCATATACCCGTTATTCTGGTTGCGTGCGACGATGGGCGAAGAGCCGACGGTGCTTTCCGCATCGCATCGCGTCAATGACAGAGGTGCGGATATCGAAACGCAGGCACGGTTTTCCTTTGTGTCCGGGGCGACCGGTTCGATTGCCTGCTCGTTAGAGCGCGATTTTGCCGCCTGGCTAAAGGTCGAAGGCGAGAAAGGGATGTTGTTCGTTCCCAATCCGCTGTCACCGCCGAAAAAGCAGGCTCTGACGCTCGAGATAGGGGGCGTGTCAACCGAGGAAGTTTTCGCCAGTCGCCCGACCTATTGCTTTCAGCTTGAGGCATTTCGCGATGCTCTAGTGAACGGTACGCCGGTGCACACCCGCGGAGACGATAGCCTAAAAAATATCCAGATGCTCAGCGACATCCGCGCCTTGGCTAGTCAGGAGTGAGAAATGCCCATAGACGCCGCGCTTCCCTACGACGACCGGAATATTTTCGCAAAAATCCTGCGTGGCGAAATTCCGAACAAGACGGTTTATGAGGACCAATGGGCCCTTGCTTTCCATGACATCAACCCCCAGGCGCCGGTGCATGTCTTGGTCATTCCAAAAGGTGCCTATGTCAGCTGGGACGATTTCAGTCGCAAGGCCAGCGATGCCGAAATAGCGGGCTTCACTCGCGCCGTTGGCCAAGTCGCGCGCGATTTGGAGCTGGTCGCTCCAGGTTACCGACTGCTCGCCAATGTCGGTATTGATGCGCATCAGGAGGTTCCCCATCTCCACGTCCATCTTTTCGGAGGAAAAGCCTTGGGGCCGATGCTTGCGCGCTAAAGGACGGTCGTGAGCAACGTCAGTAGAGCCAACGCAACGCTCGGGTAAAAGGTGAGGCCAAAGCCGAACGCACGCCCACCAGCGCCTTTTGCGTAACCGGCAGTGAAGACCAGCCTGCCGGTCAGGAAAAGCACCGCACAGCCTGGAACCGCATCGGTCCAGTTCGGCGGTAAGGCAATGACAGCCATTGCGTAGACCATCACAGCAAATGTTACCTGCTCATGCGTGTTTCGCAGGATCGCCGACAGCATGTCGGCTTTCGGTGTCCTTGTTTCCGCGGCCGCTGCGTTCCGGTCCAGCGGTTCGGCAAAGCGGTGGTTGGCGAGACGGGCGATGTCGCGGAGCAACGCCAGCATGAGTGGCGCTAAAGCGGCGGCCAAAAGACGCAGCCGCTGTTCCAGGTTATCGGCCTCGAATAGAGAGAAGACGCCAGCCGCGACCAGCATGGCAACAGTCACCGCCAAGGCAGCAATCGCTGACCGGGCAATGGCCCGCTGCTCGCTATCGAACGCCATGTCGCCATTATGCCCAGCCTTTTCGGCTTTGCACGGGAAATTAAGTTGCGCGACAGCTTTTAGAGGTTAGGTTCTGCGCCATTCAGGTTTCGAGTGGGGAGTACATAATGATATTTGGTCGTGCTAAATCGATCGACGCCATTTTGGCGACTGCGGAGAAAAAATCTCTGCACCGCACACTGGGTGCGTTTCAGCTAACATTGTTCGGCATCGGCTGCGTTATCGGCACGGGCATTTTCGTGCTGACCGCCGCCGGCGCGCAAAAGGCCGGACCCGGCCTTATGCTGGCGTTCGCCATTGCCGGCGCGATCTGCATCGTTGCCGCGCTCTGTTATGCCGAAATCGCCTCGATGCTGCCGGTGGCTGGCTCTGCGTACACTTATACCTATACCGTGATGGGCGAATTGCTTGCCTGGACAGTCGGTTGGGCCCTCGTTCTCGAATATGCAATCGCGGCAAGCGCGGTGTCGGTCGGGTGGTCCGGCTATTTCACGGGCACGATATTGAACGAGTTTTTAGGGATACAGTTGCCGACCTGGCTAAGCGCGGGCCCGCTCGCACTGGGTGGAGCGCCGGGCGGGTTCATTAATCTTCCCGCTGTCGTTATTGCGTTGCTGGTGACCTGGCTGTTGATGATCGGAACCACCGAGTCCGCGAGGGTGAACGCCATTCTCGTCCTTATAAAGGTCACCGCGCTCACCGCGTTTATCTTCCTGACGCTGCCGAGCGAACAGTTCAATACAGCCAATTTCAACCCGTTCCTGCCCGCTGGAATCTTCGGCGGCTTTGGTAGCGGCGTTGGCGCGGTCGGTGCTGCGGCGACGATTTTCTTTGCTTATGTCGGCTTCGATGCGGTTTCGACCGCAGCGGAGGAAACCAAAAACCCTCAACGCAACGTGCCTATCGGACTGATCGGTTCGCTCCTCTTCTGCACCATTTTCTATATCCTTGTCGCGGCGGGCGCGGTCGGCACCATCGGCGGTCAGCCGATCATGGGGCCGAACGGTATTCCCTTCCCGGCGGGTTCG
>JAESFX010000151.1_pt1 | contig 66434 bp, 58 predicted proteins | sample 9269501 | NCBI WGS metagenome assembly JAESFX01 (sample SAMN14515570, study PRJNA621655) | algae metagenome | isolation source: Desmonostoc geniculatum HA4340-LM1 and co-occurring heterotrophs from cave... | place: USA: Maniniholo cave, Kauai, Hawaii | collected 2009-07-28
CCCCATCCCTAACCCTTCCCCACCGCAAGCGGGGGGAAGGGGACAGCTCGGTGCTTCAAGCGATCGCCCTGCCATGCCGGGCCGGCGATTGACGGCGGCCGCGCCGCATCCCAAAGCTCGACATCATGCCGAACGCCGCCGCGCTGAACCCCGACCTTCTCGACACCGGCACGCCGCCGATCCCGCAAGCGCAGGGCTGGGCGCGGGCCTATGACGGCGCGGCGGGGCCGCTGATCGACCTGTCGCAGGCCGTGCCCGGCTCGGCCCCGCCCGAGGCGCTGCTGGCGAAGCTGGCGGAGGCGGCGGCAAGGCCCGAAAGCGCCCGCTATGGCGGCATCACCGGCGATCTGGCCCTGCGCGAGGCCTATGCGGCCGAGGTTTCGGCCGTCTATGGCGCGCCGGTCGCGCCGGGCGAGACGATCGTCACCTCGGGCTGCAACCAGGCCTATGTCGTGACGATGATGGCGCTGGCCCGCGCCGGCGACAACGTGCTGCTGCCGACGCCGTGGTACTTCAACCACGAGATGACGCTGACCATGCTCGGCGTCGAGGCGCGGCCCCTGCCCTGCGATCCAGACGCCGGCTTCGTTCCGACCGTTGCAGATGCGGAACGGCTGATCGACGGGCGCACCCGCGCCATCGTGCTGGTGAGCCCCAACAACCCGACCGGCGCGGTCTATCCGCCAGCGACCATCGCCGCCTTCGCGGAGCTTTGCGCGCGACGCGGCGTCTGGCTCGTGCTCGACGAGACCTATCGCGATTTCCTGCCCGAGAGCATGACGCGGCCGCATGAGGTCTTCGCCGCAAGCGGCTGGCAGGATTCGGTGATCGGCCTCTACAGCTTCTCGAAGGCCTATGCGATCCCGGGCTGGCGGCTCGGCGCGGTCATGGCCGGCGAAAAGGTCGTCGCCCAGATCGGCAAGGTGCTCGACTGCGTCCAGATCAGCCCGGTGCGGGCGGGCCAGTGCGCCGTGGCATGGGGCATCGACGGCGTCCGCGGCTGGCGCGAGGCCAACCGCGTCGAGATCAATGCGCGCGCCGCGCTGTTCCGGCAGGCGATGACGCCGCTGAACGGCTGGAGCGTGCTCGCCGCCGGGGCCTATTTCGCCTATGTCGCGCATCCGTTTCCCGACGCGCCGGCAGCCGAGGTGGCGCGGCGTCTGGTCGCGCAGTGTGGCGTGCTGGCGCTGCCCGGCCCCTATTTCGGGCCGGGCCAGGAGCGGCATCTGCGGGTGGCGATCGCCAATGTCAGCGCGGAGCGGATCGCGGGGCTGGGCGAGCGGCTCAAAGGATTCCAAGTGTAGCGCGGGACCTTCTCCCGCACGGGGAGAAGGGACGCACTCTACATCGTCGCGCCGATCTGCCAGGGCACGAACTCCACGTCGCCATAGCCCATCTGCTCGGATTTCGACTGCTCGCCGGAGGCCACGCGCAGCAGATAATCGAAGATTTCGCGGCCCTTGTCCTCCAGGCTCACGCCGTCGAGGATGTCGCCGCAATTGATGTCCATGTCGTCGGTCTGCTTGAGATACATCGGCGTGTTGGTGGCGAGCTTGACCGAGGGCGTCGGCTTGCAGCCATAGGCCGAGCCGCGCCCGGTGGTGAAGGCGAGGATGTTGGCCCCGCCAGCGACCTGCCCCGTCGCCGAAACCGGGTCGTAGCCCGGCGTGTCCATGAAGACGAAGCCCTTGGACCTCACCTGTTCGGCGTAATTGTAGACGGCCGCAAGCGTCTTGGTGCCGCCCTTGGCGGCCGCGCCGAGCGACTTCTCCAGGATGGTGGTGAGCCCGCCGGCCTTGTTGCCGGGCGAAGGGTTGTTGTTCATGTCCATCCGGGCGCGGGCTGTGTAGTCCTCCCACCATCTGATGATGCCGACGAGCTTCTCGCCGGTCTCGCGCGTCGCGGCGCGCCGCGTCAGCAGATGCTCGGCGCCGTAGATCTCGGGCGTCTCGGACAGGATCGCGGTGCCGCCCTGCTCGACCAGGATGTCGACGGCGGCCCCCAGCGCCGGATTGGCGGTGATGCCGGAATAGCCGTCCGAGCCGCCGCATTGCAGCGCCAGCATCAGTTCCGAGGCCGGCACGGTCTCGCGCGTCGCGGCGTTGGCGATCGGCAGCATCACCTTCAGCGCCTCGATGCCGGCCGCCACCGCCTTGCGGGTGCCGCCGGTCTCCTGGATCGTCAGGGTGCGGAAGACGTCGCTCTCCTCGACGCCATAGGCATCCTTCATGCGCTTGATCTGGAAGCCCTCGCAGCCGAGGCCGACGACGAGCACGGCCGCCATGTTCGGGTTGCAGGCATAGCCCCAGGTGGTGCGCTTCAGAACCTCGAAGCTCTCGCCATTGTAGTCGATGCCGCAGCCGGTGCCGTGGGTCAGCGCGATCACGCCGTCGACATTGGGATAATCGGCGAGCAGGCCGGAGCGCCTGACCTCTTCGGCCATGAAGCGCGCGGCCGAGGCCGAGCAGTTCACCGAGGTCAGGATGCCGACATAATTGCGCGTGCCGGCCTTGCCGTCCTTGCGGCGAAAGCCCTGGAAGGTCGCCTGCTGCTCAACGGGGAGCACGAATTCGGGCTTGGCCTCGGCGCAGAAGGCATAGTCGCGCTCGAAGGCGTGGAAGCCGGTATTGTGCTCGTGCACCCATTCGCCGGGCGGAATGTCGGCGGTGGCGAAGCCGATGATCTGGCCGAATTTGCGGATCGGCTGGTCCTTGGCGATGCCGCTCAGCGCCATCTTGTGTCCACGCGGGATGCGCTTGAGCGCGATGACGCCGGCTGCCGTCACGCCCTGATCGACCTGATCGACCGCGATCGCCACATTGTCGGCGGCGTTGAGCCGGAGCGTGCGCGGGGGTGTGACTGTGTCGAGCATGGGACTGACCATCTGCTGCTGGGCCCGCAGCGGCGCGAGCGCCAGACACATGCGCCTCCGCGAGCCTTTTTTCAATCGGTTGAAGAGCGTCGGACACGACGGATGGAGCGATGTCCCGGGCTCAGGACTAGCTCGGCCGGCCCGGATCAGTCCAGAGTCGGGCTTCCGCGCAAGCCTGGAGCGCCCGTCCTCAATGCCGCAAGGCGAGCATCCGGTCTCGGGGGCAGGACCTCGGCGCGCGCCGTCTTCCTGCGGAGATCGAGATCGAACGGCCGGCTCGGCGGCAGCGGCGCGTTATCGACGAGGCCGGTGGCCGGATCGGCGGACGCGGCAAACACAGGCGCGGGCGCGAAGGCCAGCGGCGCTCCTGCAAACGATGTCGGCGCCACCGGAGTCGCAGCGGCGAAAGACGCGGGCTCGGTGACCGCCGCGAGCTGATAGCCCGGCTCCTCGATGCGCCGCCGCTCGGGCCGCTCGCGCCTCACATAGAAGGCGTTCCCGCCAGCGACCGTCACGTAATGCATGTTGGTGTAGGGAAAGCGCAGGCCGGCCATGTGGAAATGCTTGGCCGCTCCGACCTCCTTGCTGCGCCGGCCGTTGAGTATCTCGTCGGCGGCGACCTCCGCCTTCGCCGCCTCCCGCGCCGCCATCTGCCGAGTCAGCACACCGGTCGCGAATTGGCGCGGCGCGCCGACGACGCCGCAGATCGTCTCGGGATAGCGCGGCGATTCGACCCGGTTCATCACCACCGTGCCGACGCCGAGCAGGCCGCTCTCGCTCGAGCGGTTCGCTTCGAAATACATCGCGCGGACGAGGCACTCCCTCTCGCGCGGATCGGCCTTCGCCAAAGCCACCGCGTGATGCTTGCGCGCCTCGCCCGACTGCCTTGCAGCGGGCGCGGTCGTCGATGCCGTTGGGCCCGAAGGCGTGCCGCAGGCGCTCAGCGCAGGCGCGGCCAGGGCTATCAGAAGCGGGATCGCCTTGCGCCGGTGTCGCATCATGCAGGAGCGGACGGCGGTGGCGGCGATCAAATCCCGCTTCATGCGGCAACCTCCTGATGGCGCGATGCGTGACCGCGAGCGCCGGACCATAGCCCCGAACCAATCCGCACCCTCTTAACAGAAAGCAAATCCCGGGAGGAAGAGCCAAAGCTCCGTGGCAGCGATGCGCCGAGCCCGCGCGGTCGCGCGAGCGATGATCGCGACAATCCTGTCCTCGCAACGAAAAAGCCCGGCCTTGCGGCCGGGCTTGATCAGGTTCGTCGTTGAAGGAGCCTGCGCTGCGCCGTGGCAGCGCGGCGTCACCTCAGCCGCGACCTCTCACTTGGTGGCCGGAACGGCCTTGGCGACGATGCCTTCGAACGGCTTGTAGGCGTCCTTGGCCAGAGCGGCATAGAGCTCGCCCATCTTGGTCGCCTGGGCGACGGCGCCCTCGAAAGCGGTCTTGACGTAGTCGGTCTGGATCTCGAGCGCCTTGTCGAGGGTCTTCACGCCAGCGAGCTTCTCGATGGTCGCGGTGCCGGCCTCGAAGGACTTCTTGGCATAGTCGGTGGCCTCGACGGCGATGGTCTGCACGCCCTTGGAGGTGACGCCGAAAGCCTTGAGGGCGGCGTCGACATTGTCTTTGCCGGCCTTCTGGATGGTTTCGAACTGCTGCATCATGTTTCTTCCCTCGGCGCCGTGCGCCGCCTCTGCTGACGAGCCTGAACGGCTCTAGGATCTTCGTCCCTGGGTCAGATGAAAGGTTCACCACCGGGACCGCATTCATATTGTGCAGCGCAACATGAATGTCAAGGACACGCTGCAATGCATCAAGCGCAGATCGTTCAGCCATCGACCAACCGACGATTTGAGTCGAATGCCGCCGGCTTAACGGCTCCGTAACCGCATCGGCCTAACCTCCCTGACTGTGTCCTTCGCGCCACGCCGTCAGGCGGCGCGAGGGGTCGGGGCGCCAGTTGAGTTTTGAGGCGGGTTCATGGCTTTTGGTTGCGTTGGTTCCCGGCGCGCGCGCTTTCGTGCGTTCGTCGGACTGATCGGTATCGTCGCGATCGCGCTCAGCGTCGTCGCCTCTCCCGCTGAAGCGGCGCGCAAGAAGAAGCGCCCTGCCGGCGGCGGCTATGCCCCGCCCTATGCCGCGATGGTCGTCGACGCCAGGACCGGCCGCGCGCTGCACGCGGTCAACGAGGATGCGCCGCGCATCCCGGCTTCGATCACCAAGGTGATGACGCTCTATTTGCTGTTCGAGCAACTCGAGCGCGGCCGCTTCACCATGGGCTCCGAGTTCACCGTCTCGGCCTATGCCGCGCGCCAGGCTCCCTCCAAGATCGGTTTCCGTCCCGGCGAGACCATCGAGGTCCGCGACGCGATCATGGCGCTGATCACCAAATCGGCCAACGACGTCGCCGTCGCCGTGGCCGAGAACGTCGCCGGCTCCGAAGACGAATTCGCGCGGATGATGACGGCCCGCGCCCGCTCGCTCGGCATGCGGAGCACCGCCTTCTACAATCCGCACGGCCTGCCCCACAGCCCGCCTAACATCACGACCGCGCGCGACCTGACCATTCTGGCCCGCGCCATCCAGGAGCGCTTCCCGCGCTACTATCCGATGTTCTCGGCCCGCAGCGCCAGCATCGCCGGCGGCAACTACCGCAACCACAACAAGCTGCTCGGCCGCGTCGAGGGCGTCGACGGCATCAAGACCGGCTACACCCGCCTGTCCGGCTTCAACCTGATGACCTCGGCCAAGGCCGATGGCCGCCACATCGTCTCGATCGTGCTCGGCGGCCGCTCCGGCGCGCATCGCGACAGGATCATGGCCGACCTCGTCGTCGCCGCCCTGCCCAAGGCCGCGACCGGCGGGCGCGCCTCGGTCCAGATCGCCGAGACCGAGGACGAGCCCGAGGTCGCGCGCCCGCGCGCCGCGCCGGCTCCGGTCCAGCAGGCGGCCGTCGCGGCCGAGCCCGTTCCCCTGCCGGTGCCGCGCCCCCGCTTCGAGGCCGAAGCGCCGCTGCCGATCGCCGCCCGCGCCTATGCGCCGACGACGGCCACGACCACGCCGATCGCGCCCCCAAGGCCGGCGAGCGCCAACGCGCCCCCGCTGCAGATCTCCGGCATGCGTCCGGTCGCCGCCACCACCACGCCGTCGGCCATGCGCTGGTCGATCGGCGCACCCGCCGCCGACGGCAAGGTCCTGCGCCCGCCGGCGAATGTCGACGTCACCTCCTCGATCGCGAAAGTCGCCGAGCCCGAAGAGAAGCCTGTCGTCAGGGTCGCCGAACTCCGCAAGGCCGAATCCGTCTCCGACAGGAAGCACGAGGCCGGCAGCACCGCGATCGCCAAGGCGGAACCCGTCAAGGCGGAACCAGCCAAGGTGGAGCCCGCGAAGCCCGCGCCCGCCGCCGTGGCCAGCGCCGGCAAATGGATCATCCAGCTTGGCGCGACAGATGACGAGGCCAAGGCCAGGGACATCCTCGCCCGCGCCCGCGCCAAGGCGTCGGGTCCGCTCGCCGACGCGGCCGCCTTCACCGAGAAGGTCGAAAAGGGCGGCGCCACCCTGTTCCGCGCCCGCTTCGCCGGCTTCGACGATTCGAAAGACGCCCAGAACGCCTGCGCGCGCCTCAAGCGCGACGGCTTCGCCTGCTTCGCCACCCGCGGCTGACGACAACGAGGACCGCCATCATGACGATCCAGAACCAGTTTCAGCCTCTTGTTCAGTCCGCCGCGCCGGCCTCACTTGAGCAGGGCGTCCTTGGCCTGGTTGACCCGGGCGGCAAGCCCGCTCGACCCGCCGGCGTCCGGATGGATGCGCTTCATCAGGCTCCGATGGGCCTCGCGGATCGCCTCCTCGCCCGCCCCCGGCTGAAGCCCCAGGATCTCGTAGGCCTCCTGCTGCGACATCGCGCCAGGGCCCGGCGAGCGACCCTGCCCCGCGTCGAAATTTCCTTGAGCGTCTTCACGCCATCCGGGCGTCCGGCGGTCGAGATAAGCCTCTAGCAGGCGAGCCCCGTCAGGATCGCGAGCGAGGCACTCGCGCATCAGCGTGGCCAGTTCGGCTGGGCCCAGCGCATCGAGATCGCGCCCGGCGAACGCGCCCGCGACGACCTTGCCGGTCATGCCGCCGCTGTCATGGTCGAGTTCCATCGCCAGCAGGGCCGACTTGACCTGCGAGCGCGCGCCCGGCGTCTCCGCGGCATCCACCCCACCCCAGGGAAAGCGCATGCCGCCGGGGCCATAGGCGCTCCAGCCGAGCAGCCACGCGCCGATGCCGCCGACGAACACCGCCATGTCGAGCCGGCCGCGCATCATCAGCAGCGCCGCGACGCCGAGCGAGACCACGCCGCCGCCGGTCTTCAGCGCCTTGGCCATCAGCTTGGGATTGACGCCGGTGAAGAGCTTCGACACCCACCAGATCAGGATCAGGACGGCCAGGCCATAGAGCAGCGTCACCGGCGGCCTCCATCCATCGCCGTCAGCAGGCCTTTCACCGCAGGACTTGCGCCAGACAGCTTATGCAGCGCCTCGCGACCGCCGCTGGCATAGGCAGCGGCCCCGCGCAGCAGGTCGAGCAGAGAGCCCGGCGCGTTGACGTCGAAGCGCGCATGCGCGCCGCCGGTCAGCCGCGCCATCGTCGCGAAGGCCGCGCTGGCGGCGGGCTCATGCCCCTCCTGGAACAGGAAGCCGCGAATGCCGCGCAGGCCGAGCTCGCCGGCGAGCGCGGCGAGCGCATCGACGTCCTCCTCCATCGCATCGCCGACCAGCACGAAGGCGCGCACGGGCACGGCCTTCGCCTCGTCGCGGATGTGCTTAAGCACGCGATGGATCTGCGTCTGCCCACCTTCGCAGGCGATCTTTCGCATCAGCCCGTTGAGCCGCTGGGGTTCGCCGATCCAGCCCGAGGCGCGGCATTCCATCAGCCCGCGGAAATAGACAAGCTGCACGGCGAGCCCGCCTGTCCCGGCCGCGACCTCAAACATTTTCGCCTGCAGCGAGCATGCGAGATCCCAAGTCGGCTGGCGGCTCATCGTGGCGTCGAGCGCGAAGATCAGCCGCCCCGCCTGCCCCGTCGCCAGCGGAGCAAGCTGCTTCGCCGCGCCGAGGAAGCGGTCGATCTCGCCCGGCGCGGAGGCGCCCGCGACGCCGGTCCCGGCCGCCCTCTGCAATGTCCTGTCGGTCTTTTCGCTCATGCGCCTGATATTGGCGGTTCCCCGCGCATTTGCTACCCGTCCCCGAAACGGGGGAGTGGACGCCATGTCCGATATCGCGATTTTCGAGACGGTCGCCGCCATGCGCGAGGCTGTCGCCGGCTGGCGCGCGGCCGGCGACACCGTCGCGCTGGTGCCGACCATGGGCGCGCTGCATGAGGGCCATATCGCGCTGGTGCGCGAGGGCCAGCGCCATGCCCGGCGCGTGATCGTCTCGATCTTCGTCAATCCGACGCAGTTCGCGCCGCATGAGGACTTCAAGAAATATCCCCGCACCTTCGACGGCGACCGCGCCCAGCTCGTCGCGGCCGGCGCCGACGCGATCTATCTTCCGGCGGTCGAGGAGATGTATCCGCCGGGCTTCGCCAGCCGCGTGCTGCTGCTGGGGCCGGCCGCCGTCGGCCTCGACGACCGTTTTCGTCCGACGCATTTCGAAGGCGTTGCAACGGTTTGCTGCAAGCTGTTCACGCAGTCGCGCGCCGATCTCGCCGTCTTCGGCGAGAAGGACTACCAGCAGCTCAAGGTCGTGACCCGGATGGCGGCCGATCTCGACCTCGGCATCCGCATCGTCCCGCTGGAGACGTTTCGCGAACCCGACGGCCTCGCCATGTCCTCGCGCAACCGTTACCTCTCCGCCGATGATCGCGCGCTCGCGCCGCTGCTGCACGAGGTCATGCAGGCGCTGGCGGTCCGCATCCGCAACCGCGAGGATCTGTTCCGCGCCGTCGGCGAGGCGCAAGGCGAGATCATCTCCGCCGGCTTCGAGCTCGACTATCTCGAGGCCCGCCATGCCGACACGCTCGCGCCCGTGACCTCGCTGGCGGACGGACCGATCCGGCTGCTGGTGGCGGCGCGGCTCGGCGCGACGCGGCTGATCGATAATATCGCGGTGTGAGGCGGCGCTGCTGCCCGCCATTCCGGGACGGCGCGCCGCGCCGGAATGACAGCGCGCCCGCTACAACAATCCCAGCTCCGCCAGCTCCCGCCGCATCGTCTCGGGCATGATGCCGAGATCGCCGCTGCGGCCGTCGATGTCGCGCGGGACGTCCTTGTCGAGCAGATAGCGCCAGCCCTGAAACGGCCGATAGGGGCGCGGCTCGACCGGCACGACGGTCGGCTCCATCACCAGATGGCAACGGCCGACGCCATCGGCGTCCTTGAACGGGCGGATCGCGGTGAGGCGCTGGCGGGCGGAGACCTGCCCCTTGATCACCCAGTAGAGCGACCCCCCTGCGACGATCTCATCGACGCGCTTGGGCACCATGCGGGTGGTGTGCAGATGCTCCCTTGCCTGCTGCAGGGCGCGGCGCTGCGCCATGCGCTGCTCGATCCACTCTTCGAGATCGCGGATCGATTCGGCCCCGACGCAGAGTTTCAGCAGATGAAGCGGCATGGGCCGCAAACTAATGCGCCGCGCGCAACCCGACCAGCGGCCGCGGCGCTTCTCCACAGATTGCGGCCATGCGCCGAACACGGCTATCACCGGCCCGGCGATACGGAGACAGAAGCCATGCGCGGACTTGCGGCTAAGGCCATTCTCGTCACCGGCTCGACCGCCGGCATCGGCTACGCCATGGCCGAGCGGCTCGTTGCCGAAGGCGCGAAAGTCATGATCCATGGCCGCGACGCAGCCGAGGTCGAGGCCGTCTGCGGCACGCTGGGCGGCGGCTGCGCTGGCACGACCGGCGACCTCGCCGAACCCGCGACGGCGCAGGCGGTCGTCGACGCCACCGTGCAGGCCTTCGGCCGCATCGACGGGCTGATCAACAATGCCGGCATCTATCCGCGCGGCGTTCTCGGCGAGACCACCGCCGCCTTCTTCGACCACGTCTTCGCGATCAACACCCGCGCGCCGCTGCTCTGCGCGGAAGCCGCGATCCGCGCCTTCCGCCTGCAGAAATCGGGCGGGTCGATCGTCACCGTCGGCTCGATCAACGCCTGGTGCGGACTGCCAAACCTCACCGTCTACTCGATGTCGAAGGGCGCGCTGATGACGATGACGCGCAATCTCGCCAACACGCTGGGGCCCGAGCGCATCTTCGTGAACCAGCTCAATGTCGGCTGGACCTTTACCGCCAACGAAGACGCGACACAGCAGCGCGAGGGCAAGCAGCCGGGCTGGGAGAAGGAGGTCCCGGTCGAAAGCGCGCCGACGGGCCGCATCATGCAGCCCGAGGAGATCGCGGCGCACACGGCGTTCTGGCTCTCGGAGGACAGCCGGCCGGTGACCGGGCAGGTCTACGAGGTCGAGCAGTTCCCGGTGATCGGGCGGGGGCGGGCGAGCGATTGACTTACCCCCAGCGAAACGAGCTTATTGGGAAATCGTCAACCATGGAACGATACGATGATCGCCAATCTTGATCAGAAATATATCTTTGCACTTATTCTGACAATTATATTTGGTATTGTGGCAGTTACTGTTGTTATATCATTTCTTTCAACTTTAAAGCACGCAGTAGATGGCACAAAAATTGGCGCCCTTAGAACACTTTCCGAGGTAATATCACGATCAGGAACTCTACAAATAATTACAGTAATAATAATAAGTATGTGTGTATTCATACTCAGGATTTGTGAATTAATTACTTCAGAATCAACAATATCAACATTGACAGGAATAGCCGGCTTTGTCCTTGGTGGATTATCTCAGAAAGACGGACGAATCCTAAAGAAAAAGCATGAACCTGACAAGAACGAATAGACAGAAAGTGAAAAGTAAAAAGTAGGCCTACTCCCCCAGCACCACCACCTTCGCGCCCTCGGCCACCTGTCCGCCCGGCTCGCCGGCGACTTCGGTCACCGTGCCGTCGCGCGGGGCGGTCAGCACATGCTCCATCTTCATCGCCTCGACGATGGCGAGGCGCTGGCCCTTCACCACCGACTCGCCGGCCGAAACGAACAACGCGATCAGCTTGCCGTGCATCGGCGCCTTGACGATGCCGCCCGAGCCCGAGGCCGCGTCGAGATCGACGCTGAACGGATCGAACAGCGACACCGCCGTCTGCCGGCCGCGATGCAGCGCGAGATAGGCGCCGCGCTCAGCCATGGCCAGCGTGATCTCGTGCTCGCCCTCGCCGATCTCGTGGCCGGGCAGGCTGACGCGGGCGCTGTCGGCGTCCCACTCGATCCGCGCCTCGACGCGCTCGCCATCGACCAGCAGCGGCAACCCGAGCGGCGGCTGCGGCATCAGCGCGAAATTGTCCGCGACCAGCCACGGCGAGCGCGCCTCGCCTTCGGTCCGCCCGGCCGCCTGCGTCAGGCCAGCGAGCTGGCGCTCCTCCTCGAGCTGGAGCGCGGCCGCCGCCACCGCCGCCGCATCGAGCGGCTGCGGCTCGGCCCCGAGCGCGGCGATGTTGCGCTCGATGAAGCCGGTATCGAACGGTCCCTCGCGAAACCCTTGCGACTCCGCCAGCTTCTTCAGGAAGGCGAGATTGGTTCGCGGCCCCGCCACCACGGTCTCGCCCAGCGCCTTGGCCAGACGGTCCAGCGCCTCGATGCGCGTCGGCGCATGCGCGATCACCTTGGCGATCATCGGGTCGTAGAACGGCGTCACCGTGTCGCCGGCCTCGACGCCCGTGTCGATGCGGATGCCTTCGCCCTCGGGGAACTGCAGCGCCCAGAGCTTGCCTGTCGAGGGCAGAAAACCTTTCTCGGGGTCCTCGGCATAAAGCCTGGCCTCGACGGCGTGGCCGGTCGCGGTCACCTCGGATTGCGAGAACCCGAGCTGCTCGCCGGCCGCCACGCGAAGCTGCAGCTCGACCAGATCGAGCCCCGTGATCGCCTCCGTCACCGGATGCTCGACCTGCAAGCGCGTGTTCATCTCCATGAACCAGAAGCCGTCGGGTTTCAGCCCGTCGCGCCCGTCGGCGATGAACTCGACCGTGCCGGCCCCGACATAGCCGACCGCCTTCGCCGCCTCGGTGGCGGCCCTGCCCATGGCGGCGCGCACCTCCTCGGTCATGCCGGGCGCGGGGGCTTCCTCGATCACCTTCTGGTGGCGGCGCTGGAGCGAGCAGTCGCGCTCGTAGAGATGGACTACATTGCCGAAACTGTCGCCAAAGACCTGGATTTCGACATGGCGCGGCGAGAGCACGTATTTCTCGACCAGCACGCGGGCGTCGCCGAAGGCGCTCTTGCCCTCGCGCTGGGCGCTCGCCAGCGCGTCGTCGAAATCCTCCGGCCGGTCGACCTTCTTCATGCCCTTGCCGCCGCCGCCCGCGACCGCCTTGATCAGCACCGGATAGCCGATGCGCCGCGCCTCGGCGCGCAGGAAGTCGGCCCCCTGCTCGGCCCCGTGATAACCCGGAACCACCGGCACGCTCGCCCTCTCGACCAGCGCCTTGGCGGCGTCCTTCAGCCCCATCGCCCGGATGGCGGAGGCCGGCGGCCCGACGAAAACGATGCCGGCGCTCGCGCAGGCCTCGGCGAAATCGGCGTTCTCGGACAGGAAGCCGTAGCCGGGATGGATGCAGGCCGCGCCGGCCTCCCTGGCGACGGCCAGAATTCTGTCCGCGTCGAGATAGCTCTCGCGCGCCGGGGCGGGGCCGATGCGATACGCCTCGTCGGCCATCTGAACGAACAGCGCCTCGCTGTCCGCGTCGGAATGGACCGCGATCGTCCGCAGGCCGAGCCGGCTCGCCGTGCGGATGACGCGGCAGGCGATTTCGCCGCGATTGGCGATCAGGATGGAGGGCAGTCTGGCGGCGATCGACATGGGGCGGCGTCCTGAAACGATGGCCGCCTTTATAGCGGGTGGGCCACGTCTGTCGCGGCCTTGTTGCACACAGCGGAAGCGGGCTTCGGCGCGCGCACCGTCCGCCAGATCGCCCATGTCGCCTGGAAGCATAAGCCCGCGACGACGACGTCGAAGACATATTCCGGCCAGCGCACCGGCAGGATGCGCGCGACGAGCCCGACGATGGCGAAGCCGAAGGTCGCGATCGAATCGTTGCGGGCCGAGAGCCAGGTCGCCTTGATCACCGGGTTGGTCTCGCGCCGGAAGCGGAACAGCGCCGCGACGACGCAGAACCCGATGATCACCATGCTGACCGCCGCGAAGCCCAGCGTCCAGAACTCGATCGGGCGCGGCCGGACGATCTTGTCCCAGAGGTCGTAGAGCGTGTGCAGGCCCGCGACCGCCATCACCGCGCCGATGCCGAGCGCGGCGAGCTTCTCGGCGCGAGAGTCGCGGCCGAAGACCAGCGCCGCGATGCCGTAGAGGACGACATCGTAGACCCAGTCGACGCCGTCCTTGAAGAGCTGGTCGTTCTTCACCGACAGCGCCCAGGCGACGGTGGCGGCGGCCTGCAGCAGAATGCCGCCCGCGATCGCCCAGATCGTCAGCGCATAGGCGCGGGCGGTGGTGGCGCTCGTCGCGTTATCGTTGCTCATTCCCTTGCAATACACGCGACGTCATCCCGGACAAGCCGCGCAGCGGCGCGGACCCCGGATGACGGAACGAATTAAGGGATAGGGTCGGAGCTTCTGCCTTGCGCGCCTCACCCGCGCCCGACGAACGGCATCTTGCTCGCCATCACCGTCAGGAACAGCACGTTGGCCTCGATCGGCAGGCTCGCCATGTGCAGCACCGAGGTCGCGACATGGTCGACGTCCATGACCTGCTCGATCGCGATCGAGCCGTCGGCCTGCGGCACGCCCTGCGTCATGCGGCGGGCCATCTCGGTCAGCGCGTTGCCGATGTCGACCTGGCCGACGGCGATATCGTATTTGCGCCCGTCGAGCGAGGCTGTCTTGGTCAGGCCGGAGATCGCATGCTTGGTGGCGGTGTAGGCGACCGAGTTCGGGCGCGGCGCATAGGCCGAGATCGAGCCGTTGTTGATGATGCGCCCGCCCATCGGCGTCTGGTCCTTCATCAGCTTGAAGGCTTCCTGCGTGCACAGGAACGGGCCGGTCAGGTTGGTGTCGACCACCGCCTGCCATTGCGCCAGCGTGAGATCCTCCAGCATGATGCCGCCCGGCGCGTTCACGCCGGCATTGTTGAACAGCACGTCGAGGCGGCCGAACTTCTCCTTCGTCCTCGCGAACATGTTCCGCACCGAGGCCTGGTCGGTCACGTCGGTCGGCACGGCGAGCGCCTGGCTCGGCGGCGCGCCCGACAACTGGATCGTCTCGGCCAGCGCGTCCTCGCGGCGTCCGGCCAGCACGGTGCGGTAGCCGTCCTTCAGGAAGGCGAGCGCGACCGCCCGCCCGACGCCCGATCCCGCCCCGGTGATGATGGCGACCTTGTTGTGCCCAGACATGCGTATCCTCGTCGTTTCTTCGGTTAAACCGTTTCAGATGCGGCGCGACCATAGCAGCGTCTGCAGCACGCGAAACAGCCGCCGGCGCAACCCTGTCAGCCGTTTGCCCGACCGCCGCTTGCCAGCGGAGCCGGCCACCATAGAGTTGTAGGCAGGGAGGACACGCCATGACCAGCCTCAACCGCAGAAACCTGATCGCATCGGGAGCAGCCGCGCTCGCCGCCGGCCCGGCTCTGGGCCAGCAGGCCGGCCATGAGCACCATGGCGGGCATTACGAGCGGCTGAACCAGCCGGGCCGCATCCCGAAGCCCGCTCTGGCCGACAGCCAGAACGTCTTCGACTCGCCCGTCCCCAAGGCGGCCAATCCCGGCCGCTGGCTGCCAAAGGCGCTGCTGCCGCTGCCGCGTTCGGAAATGGCGTGGGCGGCCGCCGATGCCGAGGGCATGCACATCGTCGGCGGTTATGCCGAGCAGCGCGTCGACCGGCCCTACCACCATGTCTACCGCCCGAAGGAGGACCGCTGGACCGACGCCGCCCCGCTGCCGCTCGGCGCCAACCATGTCGGCGTCGCCTTCCTCGACGGCCAGCTCTACGCCATCGGCGGCTTCGTCGAGCAGAACCGCAAACCCCATCCGCGCTGTTTCGTCTGGGACCCCAAGGCCGACAGATGGGCCGAGATCGCGCCCCTGCCCCGCGCCGTCGGCTCGGCCGCGATCGTCGGGCTCGGCGGCGCGCTATACGCCATCGGCGGCGCGATCGGCGACACCTTCGACACCAAGCGTTCGGTCGACTGGCACCTGGTCTACGATCCCAAGGCCGATCGCTGGAGCGAGCGCAAGCCGATGCCGACGGCGCGCGACCACACCGGCACGATGGCCATCGGCAGCCTGATCCACGTCATCGGCGGGCGGGTCGATTCCTTCCACACCAACTCGAACCTGCACCACGCCTACGACCCGGCCAAGGACGCCTGGACGCCGAAGAACCCGCTGCCGACCGCCCGCTCGGGCCATGGCGCGGTGCTCTATCGCGGCAAGGTCTTCGTGATGGGCGGGGAAGGCACCAACCGCGTTTTCGGCCAGATGGAGGCCTATGACCCGGCCGCCGATTCCTGGGAGCAATACGCCCCGATGCCGACCCCGCGCCATGGTCTGGGCGCGGCGCTGGTGGGCGATGCGATCTTCGTCGCCGGCGGCGGCCCGGTGATGGGCGGCGGCGTCCAGAGCGCGGTGCATGAGGCGTTCACGCTGGGGTGACGCGCTCTTCGACGGAGTGGCGGTCCGGCGCGTCCGAGCGCCGGACCCGAAACGCCTCAGCCCGACTTCTTCGTCACCAGCGTGAGCGCGCCCGTCTGGCTGACCTGCGCCACGATCACGTCGCGCGACGTCAGACCCTTGGCCTCCAGCGCCGACCGGATCGCGGGCGCTGCCTCGACCGCGTTGCGAAGCTTCTGAAGATCGTCGGCGGTGCGCGAAGCGAGCGCCTGGTTCACCTGCGTCCTGGTCTCCTCGGGCAGTTCGTCGAGATCGACCACGTTCACCGAGGTGATCGCGGGCGGGGTCGCCTGGCGCGGCGCTTCGCTGGGCGCGGGAGCGGGTGTCTGGGCCATGGCCGGACCTTGCAGACCGACGGCGCCGAGCGCGGCGAAGGCGGCGCCGATCGCGAGCGTGGAAATCCTGTGCATGAACATCTCCTTTCAGGGTGATGGACCAAGCATGCACCTGACAGGCTCAATGGGGTCGCAAGCCGGGGATCGGATGGTCATTCCGTGATGATGTCGCGGCGAGAATGCGGGCCGCCAAGCCGAAAACACAGCAAAAGACGGTGCGCCGCGGACCGACAACGCATGAAATAAGCCGAATTTGCGACGGACGCTTGCGAATGACGCGCAATCCCGTCAAACGAGCGTGACGCACTTCGTATTTTCCGTGGCGGCCCTGGACTTGACCGAGATCGACACCCTCCTTCCCGACGGCGGAGAGACAGGCGCGCTGATCCGCGGCTTCGACTGGTCGGCGACCGCGCTGGGACCGATCGGAGCCTGGCCCCAGAGCCTGCTCACCACGGTCGCGCTGGCGCTCAGCACGCCGCTCCCCGTGGTGATGCTCTGGGGGCGCGACGGCATCCTGATCTACAACGACGCCTATGCCGGTTTTGCCGGCGGCCGGCATCCCGGCCTGCTCGGCGCGAAGGTCCTCGAAGGCTGGCCAGAGGCCGCCGATCTGAACCGCCGCGTGCTCGACACCGTGCTGGCCGGCGGCACGCTCTCGCTGCGCGAGCAGCGCCTGACCCTGAACCGGCGCGGGATCCCCGAGGATTGCTGGCTCGACCTCGACTACATGCCGATCCGCGACGAGAGCGGAAAGCCGGCCGGCGTCTACGCCATCGTCATCGAGATCACCGAGCGCGTGCTGGCCGAGCAGCGGCTGACCATCGCCCAGCAGGCGGGCGGCATCGGCACCTTCGAATGGCTGCCCGATGCCGGCCGGCTGGAAGTCTCGGACATGTTCAGGCGGCTCTGGGGCATCGCGCCGGGCGAGCCCATCACCGACGCTCTGATGGCGGGCCTGGTCGATCCTCGTGATCACGCGCAGCTCGGCGCGCGCCGGCTCGCCGATGCCAATCCCCTCGCCTACGCCGAATTCCGCCGGCGCGACCAGCGCATCGGCGACCCTCTGTGGATCGCGCGCCAGGGCGAGCCGGTCGAGAGCGTGGATGGCGCTCAGCGGCGCTTCGTCGGCGTCTGCTACGACATCACGGCGCGCAAGATCGCCGAGGAGGCGCTGCGGGCCAGCGAGGCGCGTTGGCGCAACCTGTTCGAGCAGATGCAGGAGGGCTTCTTCATCGGCGAAGCGGCGCGCGACGCGTCAGGCGCGATGACCGACTTCCGCTTCGTCGAGATGAACCCGGCCTTCGAAGCCCGCGCCGACGTCAAGATGGACAACGCGATCGGCCGGCTGGTGAGCGAGGTCATCCCGAGCCTGCCGCCGGACCTGATCGCGACCTATGCCCGCGTGGTCGAAACGGGCGAGCCGGCGCGCTACGAGATCAACGTCCCGTCGCTGAAGGACAAATGGTTCGAGGCGCGCGCCCGCCGGCTCGGGCCGGAGCGCTTTTCCGTCCTGTTTCTCGACATCACCGGCCGCAAGAAGGCCGAAGCGGCGCTGCGCGAGAGCGAGGCGCGTTTCCGCAGCCTCTCGCAATCCATGCCCAACCACGCCTGGACGGCGCGCCCCGATGGGCTGCTCGACTGGTTCAACGAGCAGGTCTACGCCTATAGCGGAATGGCGGCGGGCGCGCTCGACGGCGAAGGCTGGGCCGCGATGGTGCATCCCGAGGATGTTTCGAGCGCGGCGGCCGCCTGGGAGAACGCGCGACGCGACGAGGCGCCCTACCAGACCGAGTTCAGGCTGCGCCGCCATGACGGCGTCTTCCGCTGGCACATCGCGCGCGCCGTGCCGGTTCGCGACGAGGCGGATGCGCTGAGCCGCTGGATCGGCACCAACACCGATATCGACGACCAGAAGACGGCCGAGGCGGCGCTCGCGGACGTCGCCGCGACTCTCGAGGAGCGCGTCGAGCAGCGCACCGCCGAACTCGCCAAGGCGCAGGACGCGCTGCGCCACAGCCAGAAGATGGAGGCGATCGGCAACCTGACCGGCGGCGTCGCGCACGACTTCAACAACCTGCTGCAGGTCATCAGCGGCAACCTGCAACTGCTGATGCGCGAGGTCGCCGGCAACGACAAGGCCGAGAAGCGCGTCGCCAACGCCATGGCCGGCGTCGGGCGCGGCTCCAAGCTCGCCTCCCAGCTTCTCGCCTTCGGCCGGCGTCAGCCGCTCGAGCCCAAGGTCGTCAATATCGGCCGGCTCATCCGCGGCATGGACGACCTGCTGCGGCGCACGCTCGGCGAGGCGGTCGAGATCGAGACGATGATCGCCGGCGGGCTCTGGAACACGCTGGCCGACCCGACCAACCTCGAAAACGCGCTGCTCAACCTCGCGATCAACGCGCGCGACGCGATGGACCAGCAGGGCAGGCTCACCATCGAGGCCGGCAACGCCTTCCTCGACGACGCCTATGTCCGTTCGCATACCGATGTCGAGGCCGGGCAATATGTCATGGTCGCCGTCACCGACACCGGCTCCGGCATGAGCGCGCAGGTGCTGGAACATGTCTTCGAGCCGTTCTTCTCGACCAAGCCCGAGGGCAAGGGCACGGGCCTCGGCCTCTCCATGGTCTACGGCTTCGTCAAGCAGTCCGGCGGCCATGTGAAGATCTACAGCGAGCCCGGCCAGGGCACGACGGTGAAGCTCTACCTGCCGCGCTCGAGCCAGGCCGAGGACGTCGTCGTCGAAAGCGAACCCGGCCCGGTCAGCGGCGGCAGCGAGACCATCCTCGTGGTCGAGGACGACGAGGGCGTGCGCGAGACCGTGATCGCCCTGCTGAACGAACTCGGCTACCGCGTGCTGAAGGCCCATGACGCCCAGAGCGCGCTCGCTGTGATCGAGAGCGGCGTGGCGATCGACCTGCTCTTCACCGATGTGGTGATGCCCGGCGCGCTGAAGAGTCCGGAACTGGCGCGCAAAGCCAAGGAGCGCCTGCCCGATCTCGGCGTGCTCTTCACCTCCGGCTACACCGAGAACTCGATCGTCCATGGCGGTCGGCTCGACGAGGGCGTCAACCTGATCTCGAAGCCCTACAGCCACGAGGCGCTGGCGCGGAAGGTCCGGCAGGTGCTCGCCCAGAACGGCAAGCGGCCGGTCGGCGAGACCGAGGGGCCGGTTGAGACGCAGGTCCCCCCGCCCGCGCCCAAAACCGATCGTCGCCTCACCGTGCTGGTCTGCGAGGACGAGGCCATCATCCGGATGGACACAGTCGATCTGGTCGAGGAGCTGGGCTACGCCGTGGTCGAGGCCGATAGCGGCCAGCAGGCGCTGGAGATCGCCGCGAGGCAGGAGATCGACATCCTTCTGACCGATATCGGGCTGCCCGACATTTCGGGCCTCGATCTCGCGCGCCGCCTGCGCGATCTCAATCCCGGCATCGGCGTCGTCTTCGCCACGGGGCGCGACCGGATCGAGGGCTTTGCCGCCGAGCCACGCACCGAACTGCTGAAGAAGCCCTACCGGCTCGACCTGCTGGAAAAGGTGCTGGCGCGGATTCTCGATTGAAGGCGCGCCGCTTGCGCCGAGCCGTTGAAAGCCACCCAGAGGGCGCTTCCACCGTCATAGCGAGCGCAGCGAAGCAATCCAGCGTCTCGCTCCAAGCCCTCCTTGATTGCTTCGCTGCGCTCGCAATGACGGAAAGGTCGCGACAGTGACGGCCGATCAGAGGCTGGCGACGACCACCAGCCGCTTGATCTCGCCCCGCAGATAAGCCTGCAGGAAGCGGTCGTAGTCCTTGATCGAGACGCAGCCATTGGACTGGCCGCTGGGGCCCAGCAGATAGCTGTGCGCCAGCAGGCCGGCGCGGCCGAAGATCGCGCCGCTGCCGCCGACGGGGTGCAGCCGGATCGCCCGCACGCCATGGAACAGCGACTCGCGCTCGACGAGGTTGTAGGTATGGGGCGGCGTCACGCCGTTCATCCGGACATGGGAGAAGCGGATGTCGTCCATCTTCTCGCCGAAGCCGGAATGGGCTTCCAGCCGCTCGCCATTCGGCAGATAGACCATCCGCGCCTTGATGTCGTAGACAGCCGCGCCTGCGCTGATGCTGGGCGGCGGCGTGGCCGGCCGGGGCGTGAGGCGCAGGCCGAGGCCCGGACCAAGCCCCGCGCCACGGTCGATCTCTCCGTCCTGCGGCGCGGCATAGGCCAGTTGCGTGCCGGCCTCGCGCGGCGACACGCCGAACAGCTTCTGGATGAAGTTTCGGTTGTCCTGCGGCGCGGCGGCGGCCGCCGGGACCGCCTTGCCGCGACGGCTCGGGGGCGCGGCGGCGACGCGCGGGTTTTCGGATGCAGCGCTCTTGCTGTCGGGCGACGCCGGCAGCTTCAGGTCGGCGGGGCGCGGCACCGGCAGCGGCGCGTCGATCAGCCGCGAGGTGACCAGCGGCGGCGGCGCGGATTGTGCGGACAGTGCGGTCTCGCCATCCTGGGCATGGCGCGAGATCTGCGTGGAGGACGGCAGGCTCGCGGTCTGCATCGGGTCGGCGATCGCGGGCTTGAGAGCCGCGCTCAGAGGGGCCTGCTCCGCGAAGGTCAACGGGGTCGCGCCGATAGTAACGCGCGCATCGAGCAGGGCGCTGTAGCGAGCAGGGGCCGGCTTTGCGCTCGCCCGCTGCGAGACCGCCGGCTCGGTCCGGGCCGCCACGGCGACCGGCTGCGCCCCCTGCTCCGGCCATCCCGCCAGCGCGAACAGCCCGAGCGCGACAGATGTGAGCAGCAGCCTGGCGCAGAGCGCGCGCCGCCTTTGGCCATGCGAGCCGGCGCGGACGCGCCCGGCCCTGCCTATCGAGAAACCCATGCGACGCCACTCACGCAACCACCGGGTTCGCCGCGGACAAAGCGGCCGAAGACCCGAAAACTCGGACGCGTCGATCAGACGCGATCTTGGTTAAGTGCTGGTGAATGAAGAGGCAGCAACTGACGGCCTTTTGCCGCCTACATGCGGAAGACGCCGAACCTCGTCTCCGGCACCTCGGCGTTGAGGCAGGCGGAGAAGGCCAGCGCCAGCACGCGGCGGGTTTCCGAGGGCAGGATGATGCCGTCGTCCCAAAGCCGGGCGGTGGCATGGTAGGGCGAGCCCTCCGCCTCATATGTCGAGCGGATCGGCGCCTTGAAGGCCTCCTCTTCGTCGGGCGTCCAGCTCTTGCCCTCGGCCTCGATGTTGTCGCGGCGCACGGTGGCGAGCACGCTCGCCGCCTGTTCGCCGCCCATCACCGAAATGCGGGAATTGGGCCAGGTGAACAGGAAGCGTGGGCTGTAGGCCCGGCCGCACATGCCGTAATTGCCCGCTCCGAACGAGCCCCCGACCAGCACGGTGATCTTGGGCACCCGCGCCGAGGCCACCGCTGTGACCAGCTTTGCGCCGTCCTTGGCGATGCCGCGCGTCTCGAAGTCGCGGCCGACCATGAAGCCGGTGATGTTCTGCAGGAAGAGCAGCGGGATGCGGCGCTGGCAGCACAATTCGATGAAATGCGCCCCTTTCAGCGCGCTTTCGGAGAACAGGATGCCGTTATTGGCGATGATGCCGACCGGGATGCCGTGAATGCGCGCGAAGCCGGTGATCAGCGTCTGGCCGTAGAGCCGCTTGAACTCGTCGAACTCCGAACCGTCGACCAGCCGGGCGATGACTTCGCGAATGTCGTATTGCTTCTTCAGGTCGGTCGGCACGACCGCTTCAAGTTCCTCGACGGGATAGAGCGGCTCGACCGATTCCGCGATGTCGATGTCTGGGCGCTTGACGCTGTTGAGATTGCCGGCGATGCGCCGCGCGATCGCCAGCGCATGCGTATCGTCGCCGGCATAGTGGTCGGCGACGCCAGACAGCCTTGCATGGACACCCGCGCCGCCAAGATCCTCCGCCGTCACGACCTCGCCGGTCGCGGCCTTCACCAGCGGCGGGCCGCCGAGGAAGATCGTGCCCTGATTCTTCACGATGACCGTTTCGTCCGACATCGCCGGCACATAGGCCCCGCCGGCCGTGCAGGAGCCCATCACCACCGCGACCTGCGGGATGCCGGCGGCCGAGAGATTGGCCTGGTTGTAGAAGATGCGGCCGAAATGCTCGCGGTCGGGAAACACATCGGTCTGGTGCGGCAGGTTCGCGCCGCCCGAATCGACGAGGTAGATGCAGGGCAGCCGGTTCTCGCCCGCGATCTCCTGCGCGCGCAGATGCTTCTTCACCGTCATCGGATAGTAGGTGCCGCCCTTGATGGTGGCGTCGTTGCAGACGACCATGCATTCGCGGCCCGCGACCCGCCCGATGCCGGCGATCATGCCGGCTCCATGCACGTCGCCCTCATACATGCCGAAGGCGGCGAGCGTCCCGATCTCGAGGAAAGCCGAGCCCGGATCGAGCAGGCGCAGCACGCGTTCCCTCGGGAGCAGCTTGCCGCGCGCCGTGTGGCGCTCGCGGGACCTTGCATTGCCGCCGAGGGCGGCGGCGGCGCGGCGCGCCTCCAGCTCGGCGCGAAGCCCGGCCCAAGCCGTCGCATTGGCCTTCGTCTCGGCCGAATTCAGATCGACCTTGCTCTCGATGACCGGCACGTCGCGCTCCTTGGGGCAGTCGTCGTTTTCTCTGCTGCTTATGAACGGCAAGGCCGCCCATGCCAACACGGGCTCACGCCAACACCGTCGGCCCAAAGATGCGCTCGAACTGCGCCCGCAGCACGTCATCGACCTCCGCCATCGTCACGGGCAACCCCAGATCGACCAGCGACGTCACGCCCTGGTCGCTGACGCCGCAGGGCACGATGCCGTCGAAATGGGAGAGGTCGGGCTCGACATTCAGCGAGACGCCATGGAACGAGACCCAGCGCCGCACCCGGATGCCGATCGCGGCGATCTTGTCCTCCGCGCCAAAAGCCTTCTCCGGCCGCGCGACCCAGACGCCGACGCGGTCCTCGCGCCGTTCGCCGCGTATGTTCATCGCGTCCAACGCGCCGATCAGCCAGGCCTCCAGCGCCGCCACGAAGCGGCGCAGATCGGGCTCGCGGCGCTTCAGGTCGAGCATGACATAGGCCACGCGCTGGCCGGGCCCGTGATAGGTGTATTGCCCGCCCCTCCCCGCCTGGTGCACCGGGAACCGGCCGGGCGCGACGAGGTCGGCGTCCCTGGCCGAGGTTCCCGCCGTGTAGAGCGGCGGATGCTCCACCAGCCAGACGCGCTCGGCCGCCTGCCCGTCGGCGATCGACGCGGCGCGCGCCTCCATCTCGGCGACGGCCTCGCCATAGCCGGTCAGCCCCTCCGCCACCACCCACTCGACCGGGGCCGAGCCCGGCTCCGGCGGAAACAAAACCGCCAACTCCGCGCGGCTCTTCACTTGCGCTTAACCATGTTGGGTCGATGCTCTTTTCACCCGATGCGGCGCCGGTCTCATGCGCCAGATGTCGGTCGGCAGACAAGTTTCGTTGGTCGAATTGCAAAGTTAAGATGCCGGAGGCAGGACTTGAAGGCCGATCTCGATCTCGTTCCTGTCGAACTGACCGTGGTTCTGGGCCAGACCCGGATGCCGATCTACAAACTGCTTCGCATGGGCCGTGGCGCCATCATCGAACTCAACGCCTCGGAGAGCGACGAGGTCGAAATCCTCGCCAACAACCATCCCTTCGCCAAGGGCAATGTCGTCGTCAGCGGGGCGAGGATCTCCGTCGAGATCACCCAGATGCTGATGCGGCCAACGGTCTACTCGCTGCAGACCGTCGCCGAAGCGGCCTGAGCGGCGCGCCAGCTCGCTTATCTTCAGAGCTCTCATCTTCGAGACGCAGCCTGCGCCCGCTCCTCAGGATGAGGGCTTTGGCAGTTTGCGGCTCATTCTTGACGCGACGCTCTTGTGGCGGCGGATTCGATTTGCTAGACCCGCGCCGCTCACGGACACGCCGCCACGACGCGGCCCCGACGAGCCGCTGCGGTCATGGCGGAATTGGTAGACGCACTACCTTGAGGTGGTAGCGGGGAGACCCGTGGAGGTTCGAGTCCTCTTGACCGCACCAGTTTGGGGCGAGAGCCCGGGACAACGGCGATCCGCGAGGATCGCCGTTTTCGTTTCGCCGCCAGCGCGACCAAATGCGGCTTGCTGCGTTGCAAGAGGGCGCGGCGGCTGACAAGAACGTCGCCGACCCTTCCTCGAACAGCGGAGCAGGACGCGCATGGCGCAGACCGAGAACGCCCCGACCGAGACGCAGGAACGACCGATCCGCGACGAGCACGGCGCGATCGACCATGCGCTGGTCGAGAAGGTCTCGCAGGCGCTGCTGCTGTCGGACCTGACGACGCTGCGCGGCGTCGTCGAGGACATGCACGAGGCCGATCTCGGCGCGCTGCTGGAGGCGCTCGACGCCGATGAGCGCCCGCGCCTGATCTCGCTGCTCGGCGCGGATTTCGACTTCACCGCCCTGACCGAGGTCGACGACGCGGTCCGCGAGGAGATCCTCGAAGAGCTTTCGGCGCAGACCGTCGCCGAGGGCGTGCGCGATCTCGATACCGACGACGCGGTCTACATCCTCGAGGACATGGACGAGGCCGACAAGCAGGAGGTGCTGGACAGGCTCACGCCCGCCGAGCGGATCGTCCTGCAGCAGGGCCTGGACTATCCCGAGGACAGCGCCGGCCGGCGCATGCAGAGCGAAATCCTCGCCGTGCCGGCCTTCTGGACGGTCGGCCAGACCATCGACCATCTGCGCCAGACCGAAAACCTGCCGGAGCGCTTCTTCGAGGTCCTCGTCGCCGATCCCGCGCATCATTTCGTCGGCTCGGTTCCGCTCGACCGGCTGCTGCGGACGCAGCGCCCCGTCGCGGTCGCGACGCTGGTCGACGAGGACAGCCGCGCCGTCAGGGCCACCGACGACATCGAGGACGTGGCGCGGCTGTTCCAGCGCTACAACCTGATCGCCGCGCCCGTCATCGACGAGGCTGGCCGTCTCGTCGGCGTGCTGACGATCGACGACATCGTCGACGTGATCGAGGCCGCCGCCGACGACGACGTCAAGCAGCTTGGTGGCGTCGACGCCGACGAGGAGCTGTCGGATTCTGTGCCCAAGATCGCGCGCAGCCGTTTCCGCTGGCTCTTCGTCAATCTGGTCACCGCCTTCCTCGCCGCTCTGGTGATGAGCCTGTTCGAGGCGCAGCTCACGCAGCTGGTGGCGCTCGCCATCCTCGCCCCGATCGTCGCCAGCCAGGGCGGCAACGCCGCGACGCAGACGATGACGGTCGCCGTGCGCGCGCTCGCCACGCAGGATCTCGGCTCCTGGAACATCCGCCGCTTCTTCACCCGCGAGCTCATCGTCGCCCTCATCAACGGCGCAGCCTTCGCGCTGATCACCGGGGTGGTCGCGGCGGTCTGGTTCGGCAATCCGGGCCTCGGCATGGTGATCGCGCTGGCGATGGTGATCACGCTGTTGGCCGGCGCGCTGGCGGGCGTCGCCATTCCCGTCCTGCTCGACCGCGCCAATATCGACCCGGCGGTTTCGTCGGGAACCTTCGTCACGACCGTGACCGATGTGGTGGGGTTCTTCGCCTTCCTCGGCACTGCGACGATTTTGCTCGGCCTGCGCTAGAAACAGACGAGCGAAAACGGGTAACGTAAACCGGCCGTCAAGTTTTCTCCTCAATGCTTTGCGAGATGACGACCCGCCGCATGATGAAATCTCTGCTCGCCCCGCTCCTCCTCGCCGCCGCTGTCGCGGTCCTCGGCGGCTGCGTCGCGCTGGAGAGCCATTATCCCGCCAAGGGCGACAACCGCCCTCACCCGGGCGTCGCCTCGGCGCACGGCTATCCGATCCACGGCATCGACATCTCGCGCTGGCAGGGCGAGATCGACTGGGCCGCCGTCAAGGGCGCCGGCACGCGCTTCGTCTTCATGAAGGCGACCGAGGGCGGCGACCACATCGACCCGGCCTTCCTGCGAAACTGGGAAGGCGCGCGCCGCGCCGGCATCGCGCGCGGCGCCTATCATTTCGTCTACTGGTGCCGTCCGGCCCATGAGCAGGCGGTCTGGTTCAAGCAGCACATCCCCAACGACCCGGACGCATTGCCGCCCGTGCTCGACGTCGAATGGAACGGCCACTCCAGGTCCTGCCCGAAGAAGATCGATCGCGAACTGGCGCTGGAGAAGATCCAGCTCATGCTGACCGAGCTCGAGCAGCTCACCGGCAAGAAACCGATCATCTACACCGACATCACCTTCCACAAGGACGTGCTGGAGGGTCAGTTCGACGACTATCCCTACTGGATCCGCTCGACCGCCGCCCTGCCCGAGACGCGCTATGTCGACCGGCCCTGGGAGTTCTGGCAGTTCACCACCACGGGCCGCGTGCCCGGCATCAAGGGCGATGTCGACCGCAACGCCTTCTTCGGCGGCGAGGCCGAGTTCGCCGGCTGGCGCAACGGCGAATACGACATCGGCACGCGGCGCTGGGCGACCCGCCGGGGCGTGCCGCCGCAGCCTGCGCCCGGCCCCGAGCGGCCCGAGCCGCCGCCGGTCGCGACGATTCCGGGCGGAATCGCGCCGGTGTCGTCGTCGTTCCAGTCGAGCGCCGAGCCCGGGGACGAGTAGCCGGCGTCGCCTTGAGTCGAGGCGGCCTCGACGGACCACCTCGGGCGCTGGTCAGCGCGGATCGGAGTCGTCGACATAGTCTTTGACGCTGACCTTGATCATATAGTGATCCGACAAAAACTTGTCGTGCGCCATGAGGTCGGATGAGCGCAGGACATATTGCCGGCTGTAGCGGAACTCGTCTCTGCCCTTCGCGATGAACGCGCGGTCGAACGGGGCTTCGTCGTATTGCTGGCTCCAGTAGGTCGCGCTGTCATTGTTGTTCAGGTCGATCAGCCCGTGATCGATGAACGTCTCGATCGCCGGCTCCGTGTTCAACAGGACATTGGTGTCGCCGATCAAGATCAGGGACGGGTCGAACTGCCCTTCCATCGCCTTTAGCGCTAAGCAAAGCGCGGCGGCCTCTTTCCCGCGTACGCGACGATTGACCGTGACGCCGCCATAATTTGATTTCATGTGCAGAGGCACGAGGCTGAAGCGATGGCGCTCCTCGACCTGCGCCCATTCCCCGCCGGCCGAACGACGCCACACCTTATGCGCGGAGCTGAAGCTCAGCAGATGCGGCTTGCGATCCCAGAGATTATCGCCGCCATCTGAATGGGATACGGGCAGCGGAACCACTTTGTCGAGCGTCACGCGCGTCGTATTCCACATCACCGCGCAAAGCTGGGTTGTGTCGCCCGCCTGGCGATTTTCGAGGATCTCGTACCTCCAGGGATCGTCGAGATGCTCCTCGAGAAGGTAGCAAACAATGTCGAGATCGGAATTGCGACGCACCCCTTGTGCATGGCTCGGGATGACAGGTTGCGTTTCGCTCATTCGCACCTCTTCATCCGGGTCTGTCACGTAAATCTCCTGAAGTGCGATCACATGGATTCCCGACATCTCGATGTGATCGGCAAGCGCATAGGCGCTTTGCTTGCGCTGGGCCCGAGGCTGCCCGCCAAGATGCTCGATGTTCCAGCTCGCGATCTGCAGAAAGCTCATTCAATCCTCCCATTCGATCAGCTATTGGTGTTCTTGAGAAACCGACCTTGATCAGGCCGCGCGGATGCACGCATGACGCGCATGACGCTAGATCATGGGCTTGAAGATTTTTTGACCGACGCCTTGGTCCGTTTGACCGACGCCTTGGTCCGACGGGACGCGACCGGCCCATGCGGCGAGGTCGAGGCCCCAACCGCCTAACTGCGTGGCGGGCCGCCACTGCGCCGTGCATGCCAGACCCCGATCAGCACGAAATAAGCCGCCGCCGCCAGCAGCGCGGTCTGCACCGGCCATTGGGGACGCATGCCCTGCCAAAGGGTCCCCAGCGCCGCGACAGCCCAAAGCCCGAGAACGCCGAGCGTCAGACCGCGCAATCGCCGCACCCGCACCGGATGCACGAACAGCACCGGCGCGAACATCAGCACGGTGGCCAGCCCGATCACCGCGAGCGACAGCCAGACCGGCGGCGCGAAGGCGACGATGTAGAACAGCACGATGTTCCACACCGCCGGAAAGCCGCGAAACCACCAGTCGTCGGTCTTCATGCCGTTATCGGCGAAGTAGAGCGCGCTGGTCAGCGTCACCACCAGCGCGGCCAGCAGCCCCCAAGGCTGGCCCATCACGTCGGCGCGCAGCAGCATCGCGGCGGGCACGAAGACATAGGTGATGAAGTCGACGACGAGATCGAGCTGAGCCCCGTCATAGCGCTTGGCGAGCCGCGCCACATCGAGCCGGCGCGCCATCGGCCCATCGAGCGCATCGACCGCCAGCGCGACTCCGAGCCAGACGAAAGCCAGCGCCAGATCGCCGGCGATCACCGCCTGCAGCGCCAGCAGGCCGAGCGCCGCCCCCAGCGCCGTGAAGACATGCACGCCATAGGCCAGCGTCTTGCGCCAGCCCGCCCGCCGGGTCTCGTTCACGCAGGCCCTCCCCGGTTAACCACTGTTGAAACAAGCCCGTCGCATTCGAGCGAAGTCTAACCGGCTTTTAACCCCGCCGCCCGCATCTCGGATGCACAGGGAGGATCGCATGCCGGCGCGACGCACAGCCATCTCAGCTCTTCGGCGCGCGCTCGCCGCCACGGGCCTGCTCGCGCTGCTGGCCGAGCCGGCAGCCGCGCTTTATCCCAAGAAGGGCGACAGCGAACCCCATGCCGGCGTTCGCAATGCGCGGCGCATGACGATCCAGGGCATCGACGTCTCGCGCTGGCAGGCCGAAATCGACTGGGCCAAGGTCAAGGACGCCGGCACCCGCTTCGCCTTCATCAAGGCCACGGAAGGCGGCGACCATCTCGATCCGAATTTCCGCCGCAACTGGGCGCAGGCGAAAAAGGCCGGCGTGCCGCGCGGCGCCTACCATTTCGTCTACTGGTGCCGCCCGGCCAAGGATCAGGTCCGCTGGTTCAAGAGGAACATTCCCCGCGACCCGGACGCGCTGCCGCCGGTGCTCGATGTCGAATGGAACGGCGAATCGGCCAAATGCGGCAAGAAGATCCCGCGCGACAAGGCGCTGGCGAAAATCCGCGAGATGCTGCGCGGCCTGCACGAGCACACCGGCAAGAAGCCGATCATCTACACCGACATCACCTTCCATGAGGATGTGCTGGAAGGGCAGTTCAACGACCATCCCTACTGGCTGCGCTCGACCGCGGCCCCGCTCAAGCACCGCTATGAGCGCGAAAAATGGGAGTTCTGGCAGTTCACCACCACGGGCCGCGTGCCGGGCATCGCCGGCGACGTCGACCGCAACGCCTTCTACGGCACGGAAGCCGAGTTCGCCGCCTGGCGCGAGGGCCGCTTCGACATCGGCGCGCGCAAATGGCGCGGAGGCGAGCCCAGGATCGCGGGGCCGAAGCCGCCCGCCACATCGGCCGGATCGCGCGCGCCAAAGGCCGCGGGCGGCACGCCCCTCAGGATGGTCCCGCCGGCCAAATTGCCGCAGCGCACCGTCGCCAACCGCGATGTCGAAACGACGGGTTCGATCGCGGCCGATTGATCAGGATCAATCCAGCGGTTTCTGGTCAGCGATCGCCTGCGCCGTCGCCTTGCGGGCGCTGAACGGCCGGTGACCCGAGACTTCGGCTCCCGCATCGGGCGCGAGCCGCGCCATCCAGATCACCGACGAGGCCGAGATCAGGCCGACCAGCACGAAAGCCGGCCAGAAATCGCCAGCGCCCAGCGCCTTGCCGCCATTCAACAGGTTGGCGCTCTCCAGCGCGAAGGCCCCGATGGTGACGCCGAGGCTGAGCGACAATTGCTGCGCCACGCTGGAGAGCGAGGTCGCGCCAGACATGTCCCTGTTGGAGACATCGGCATAGCTGAGCGCGTTGATGCCGGTGAACTGCAGCGAGCGGAAGCAGCCGCCGACCAGCAGCACGGCGAGCATCAGCCAATGCGGCGTCGATGGCGTGAACAGCCCCGACGCCGCCAGAAAGGCCGCGCCGATGACGGCGTTGAAAGTCAGCACGCGCCGGAATCCGCCATAGGACAGGATGCGCTTGGCCAGCGTCTTCATGATCAGCGCGCCCGCCGCCGAGGCGAAGGTGATCAGCCCCGATTGCAGCGCGTCGAGCCCGAACCCGAGCTGCAGCATCAGCGGCAGCAGGAACGGGATCGCGCCTATGCCGGTGCGGAAGACCGAGCCGCCGATGACGCCGATGCGATAGGTCGGGATACGCAGCAGGGACAGGTTCAGAACCGGGTGCGCGACCCGGCGGGAATGCAGCCAATAGGCGAAAAGCGCCGCGACCCCGGCCGCGACGGCGCCATAGGACACCGCGACCGGCACGAGATGGCGTCCACCGGTGGCCAGTCCCAGCATCAGGGCCGCGAAGCCGAAGGAGGAGAGCAGGAAACCACGTATGTCGAGCGGCGCGACGTCCTCCTCGCGCACATCCTCGAAAAACAGGCTCGCCAGCACGAGGCCGACGATGCCGATCGGGATGTTGATGAAGAAGATCCAGCGCCAGTCGAAATAGGTGGTGATGAAGCCGCCCAGCGGCGGGCCGACGACGGGACCCACCAGCGCCGGCACGGTCAGATAGGCCAGGGCCGAGACGAGCTGCGATTTCTCGACGCTGCGAAGGATCACGAGCCGGCCGACCGGCACCATCATCGCCCCGCCCATGCCCTGCACGAAACGCGCGCCGACGAAGGCCCCGAGCGAATTCGACAGCGCGCACAGGATCGACCCCAGCATGAAGACGCAGAGCGCGGCGCGGAAGATCGTGCGCGCGCCATAGCGGTCGGCCATCCAGCCCGAGATCGGGATGAAGACGGCCAGACTCACGAGATAGGAGGTCAGCGCCAGCTTCAGCGCGATCGGATCCTCGCCCAGCGACTGCGCGATCACCGGCAGCGAGGTCGCGATCACGGTCGAGTCGGTGTTCTCCATGAACAGCGCGCAGGCGACGATCAGGGGCAGGAGTTTGGCGCGCTGCAAAAGCAAGACCCTGGACGTCGACGGGTGGCGAAGCCTCGTTCAGCCCGTCCGGCCTATGGCGATAGGATGAACGGTATCATGACGTCGCAGGTCGAAACACCGGCGTCCGGACAAGGGCGTCACGCGCGATCCACATGCCGTGCCGGTTCGCGGCCATTCCAAATGTTCTTTTTATGTTCTATATCGGCAGCGACTCCGAACCCGAGCCGAACGCACCATGCGAAAGCCCACCGGCTTAGAGGCCCTCTATCTCGATTTCGACAGCTTCTTCGCCAGCGCCGAGCAGCATCTGCGCCCGGAACTGCGCGGCCGGCCTGTCGGCGTCATCCCGATCCGCTCGCCCGACACCAGCCTCATCGCCGCCAGCCGCCAGGCCAAGGCGTTTGGCGTGAAGACGGGCACGCGCCTGCGCGAGGCGCGTCAGCTTTGCCCCGACATCGCGGTCGTCGTGGCCCGGCACGACGAATATGTGCGGCTGCATCACCGCATCCTGGAGACGGTCGCGATGGCCGTGCCGGTCGCGGCCGTGCGCTCGATCGACGAAGTCTACTGTCATCTTCTCGACAACGAGCAGGAGCGTGCGCTCAACATCGCCGAAGAGATCAAGGCGCGTCTCAGGAACGACATCGGCCCGGTCCTGACCTGTTCGATCGGCCTTGCCCCCAACGAACTCCTGGCCAAGATCGGCGCCGAGATGAACAAGCCCGACGGGCTGGTGACGCTGCGTCCGCAGGATCTGCCCGGTCCGCTGCTCGGCCTAGCCTTGACCGACCTTCCCGGCATCGCCGGCGGCAACGCCAACAGGCTGGCGCGCGCAGGGATCGCGACGGTCGCCGATCTTTGGCGGGTCGGCCACAAGCAGGCCCGCGCGCTCTGGGGAAATGTCGAGGGCGAGCGCTTTCTGGCGTCCCTGCATGGCTACGCCGTCGAGCGGCCCGAGACCCGGCGCGCCATGTTCGGCCATAGCCGCATTCTGCCGCGCGGCTGGCGCAACCGAGAGCGCGCCCATGATTGCGCCCGCCTGCTGCTGGTCAAGGCGGCGCGGCGGATGCGGCGCGAGCATTATTCCGCCGGCGCGCTGCTCTTGAGTCTGCGCGCCGAAACCGGCGAGCGCTGGTCCGGCGAGGAGCGGATGCATCATCCTCTGCGCGACGACCACGGCATCCTGCGCCTGCTCGACGTCCTGTTCGCACGGCAGCGCTTGCCGGGCCGGATCAAGTCGGTGCATGTCTGCCTGCACAAAATCGTGCCGATGCAGGACGCGACGCCCGGTCTGTTCATCGACGAGGCGGGCCGGCTGCAAAGCGAGCGCTGGGAGCGCCTGTCCGACCTCGGCGACCAGATCAACCGGCGCTACGGCCACGCGGCGCTGACGCTGGGTTGGCAACCTCAGCCCGAGGGCGGCTATGCCGGCGCCAAGATCGCATTTGGACGGATTCCCGACGCCGCCGATTTCTGATGCGAAGACCGCCTCGGCCATGACGGCTACGTCCAGCGGTTTTTTGCAGCGCGCTCTAGCCCTCGCGCCGCACGCGTGATAACGGGCCTCGTCAACCCGATCTTGGGCTCCCCGCCCGATCTCGAACACAGGCCGCCCCGATCGGCCCCGGAGTTGACGATGGCATTCCCGACAGACGGCATCATTCGCGACGGCCTGACCTTCGACGACGTGCTGCTGGAGCCCGGCCCCTCCGAGGTGATGCCCGCCGACGTCGATATCGCGACCCGGTTGACCAAGACGATCACGCTCAACATGCCGATCATCGCCTCGGCGATGGACACGGTGACCGAGGCGAGGATGGCGATCGCGATGGCGCAGGCCGGCGGCCTCGGCGTGATCCATCGCAATCTCGAGGCCGACCAGCAGGCGCAGCAGGTCCGGCTCGTCAAGAAGTTCGAATCGGGCATGATCGCCAACCCGATCACGATCTTCCCCGACGAAACGCTGGCCGATGCGCTCGCCATCATGAAGCACAACTCGATCTCCGGCATTCCGGTGGTCGAGCGCGGACCGCAGGGCCACAAGGGCAAGCTCGTCGGCATCGTGACCAACCGCGACGTGCGCTTCGCCGCAAACCCCGACCAGCCGGTCTCCGAGCTGATGACCAAGGACCGGCTGATCACGGTGCGCGAGGGTGTCGACCAGGACGAGGCCCGCCGGCTGCTGCACCAGTTCCGCATCGAAAAACTGCTTGTCGTCGACGATCATTACCGCTGCATCGGCCTGATCACCGTCAAGGACATGGAAAAGCAGGTCGCCCATCCGACGGCTGCCAAGGATTCGCACGGCCGGCTGCTGGTCGCGGCTGCGACCACCACCGGCGATCTCGGCTTCGAGCGCTCGGAACTGCTGATCGACGCCGGGGTCGACATCATCGTCGTCGATACCGCCCACGGCCATTCCGCCAAGGTGCTGGAGGCCGTGACGCGGGTGAAGAAGCTCTCCAACGCCGTGCAGGTCATCGCCGGCAATGTCGCGACCGCAGGCGGAGCCCAAGCGCTGATCGACGCCGGCGCGGACGCGATCAAGGTCGGCATCGGGCCGGGCTCGATCTGCACCACCCGCATCGTCGCGGGCGTCGGCGTCCCGCAGCTTACCGCCGTGATGGACGCGGCCTCGGCCGCCCAGAAGCACGGCATCCCGGTCATAGCCGACGGCGGAATCAAATACTCAGGCGATCTCGCCAAGGCCTTGGCTGCAGGGGCTTCCTGCGCGATGGTCGGCTCGCTGCTGGCGGGCACCGACGAAACGCCGGGCGAGACCTTCCTCTACCAGGGCCGCTCCTACAAATCCTATCGCGGCATGGGCTCGGTCGGCGCGATGGCACGCGGTTCGGCAGACCGCTACTTCCAGCAGGACATCAAGGACGCGCTGAAACTCGTGCCAGAAGGCATCGAGGGCCAGGTCGCCTATAAAGGCCCGGTGTCGAGCGTGCTGCACCAGCTCGCCGGTGGCTTGCGCGCCGCCATGGGCTATGTCGGCGGCCGGGATCTCGCCGATTATCAGGCAAAGGCCCGCTTCATCCGCATCACCAGCGCCGGCCTGCGCGAAAGCCATGTCCATGACGTGACGATCGTCCGCGAGAGCCCGAACTACCCGACCCGGTCCTGAGACAAGACCCCGCAAAGAGGCGAAACCCATGACCATAAAGCTGATCTACCCGGCGCTCGCCCAGATCCTGTGGACCTTCGTGGTGCTCGTCATCATGTTCCTGCGCCGGCGCGAGGCGCTGGTCGGCAAGCAGGTCCGCATGGCCGATGTGGCGGTCTCGACGGACGCCTATCCAGACCGCGCAAGGCTGGCTGCGGCGAATTTCTCGAACCAGTTCGAGACGCCGCTGCTGTTCTTCGCGCTGATCATGCTGGCGATGGAGGTCGGCGCGACCGGCTACGTCATGACGGCGCTGGCCTGGGCCTTCGTCGCGACCCGCGTGGTGCACACGCTGGTCCATACCGGCTCGAACCGGCTGCAGACCCGCGCCCTGGTGTTCGCGGCCGGTCTCGTCTGCCTGTTCCTGATGTGGATCGGCGTCGTCGCGACCGTCATCTGACTTTCGCGCATGGCGTGAAGGTCTTCCGCCACGCCGTCGTAGGGTAAGCCTGTCACATCCCCGCGACAGGCGTCGATAAACCGTGTTTTATGCTTGCGCCGCAAATCGCGTCTCGGCATGCTAAATGCTTGCAGTTGGAACGGCTTGGGGGACAACCGTTCCATACGGTACCGACGAGCCGGGTCCTCCCTCTGGCGCAAGGCTTCTTGGCATGGCGGTTCTGACGTTCGGGCGCGTATTCGTGCTGGCAGCGGTCGGCGTCGTCGCCACCGGCGCGGGTCTGCATTATGCCGGCAAGCCCGTGCCCGCGCCGCTCGACAAGATCCCCTACGGCAAGGTCATCCCGCCCTATACGGTCGCCGAGGCCAAGCCGGCCTCCGGCGCAGGCGGCCCGCGTAGCGCCGCCCCGCAACGCCCCCCGGCCACCATCGTCACCGCGACCGCCGAACGCCGCCCGATGCCGGTCAGGCTGGAGGCGATCGGCACCGTGCAGACCATGTCGGCCGTGACCGTCCGCACCCGGGTCGAAAGCCAGATCATGGAGGTCGGCTTCAAGGATGGCGACGTCGTCAAAAAGGGCGATCTGCTGTTCCGGCTCGATTCGCGTCAGCTCGAGGCGAGCCTGCGTCAGGCCGAGGCCAATGTCGTGCGCGACCGGGCCTCGCTCGTCTCGGCCGAGGCCGATCTGCGCCGCGCCGAGGAACTGGCCAAGCGCGACTTCGCCACCGACCAGCGCCTCGAGACGGCGCGGGCGATGGTCGCCACGCTGCGGGCGACGATCCGCGGCGGCGAGGCCGCGGTCGACGGGCTGAAGGTCCAGCTCACCTACTACACCATCACCGCTCCGGTTTCCGGGCGCATCGGCGTGGCGATGCTGAAGGAGGGCAACATCGCCAAGACCGGCGACAATTCCGGCATCCTGGCGACGATCAACCAGATCGACCCGATCTATGTCGGCTTCGCCCTGCCGCAGCGCCATCTGTCCGAAATCAAGGCGGCGATGAGATCGGGCGCCCCGACCGTGCGTGCGACGCAGCAGGGCGTGAACGAGCCGGCCGAGGGCAGGATCGCCGTCATCGACAATCTGGTCGATGCGACGACCGGCACCATCCAGATGCGCGCCGTCTTCGACAACGCCGGGGAAACGCTGTGGCCCGGCGCGCTCTGCCAGGTCCGGATCACGCTGCGTGTCGAGCCGGACGCCCTGACAGTGCCGCGCGAGGCCGTTCAGAACGGCCAGAGCGGCGCCTTCGTCTTCGTCATCGAGGACGGCGTCGCCCGCACCCGCCCGGTCGTGGTCGATCGCAGCATCGACGGGCGCGTCGTGCTGGCGTCGGGCCTCAAGGGCGGCGAGGCCGTGGTCGTCGACGGCGCGCTGCTCCTGACCGACGGGGCGCGCACGGTCGAGCGCAATCGCGGCGGCGACAAGCCGCCCGGCAACCTGACCTCGCAGCGGGGGAGCTCCACCTGATGAGCCTGCCCGAGATCTGCATCCGCCGCCCGGTCATGACCACGCTGGTCATGGCGACCTTCCTGATCTTCGGGCTGTTCGCCTTCAAGCAACTGCCCGTCGCGGCGCTGCCGCGCGTCGATTTCCCGACGATCAACGTCAGCGCCCGCCTGCCCGGCGCGAGCCCCGAGACGATGGCGTCATCGGTCGCGGCCCCGCTGGAGCGCGAATTCGCCTCGATCTCGGGCATCACCTCGATGTCCTCGGTCTCGCAGCAGGGCTCGACCTCGATCACCCTGCAATTCGACCTCAACCGCAACATCGACGGGGCCGCGCTCGACGTGCAGGCGGCGCTCAGCGCCACGGCGCGGCGGCTGCCGCCGGAACTGCCCTCTCCGCCCAGCTTCAGGAAGGTCAATCCCGCCGACACGCCGATCCTGTTCATGGTGCTGACCTCGGCGACCAAGCCGCTCTACGAGGTCCATGAATTCGGCGAGAACATCCTCCAGCAGCAGATCTCGCAGCTCAACGGCGTCGCCCAGGTCAACATCTTCGGCGCGCAGAAATACGCGGTTCGGATCAAGGTCGATCCCGACGCCGTCTCCTCGCGCGGCCTGGCCCTGCAGGACATCCGCAACGCCGTCGCAGCCGCCAACTCGAACGCGCCCGTCGGCTCGCTGAACGGCGAGAACCAGCGTCTGACGCTCGGCGCGACCGGCCAGCTCGAACGCGCCTCGGAATACGGCAACCTCATCGTCGCCCAGAAGAACGGCGTGCCGATACGGCTCGACGATCTGGCGACGGTCTACGATTCGGTCGAGAACGACCAGACGGCAAGCTGGTTCAACGGCCAGCGCTCGATCATCCTGGCGGTTTACCGCCAGTCCGACGCCAACACCGTCGAGGTCGTCGACGCCATCCGCGCCCGCATCGACTCCTACCGCGCGCAGCTTCCCGCCGCGATCGACCTGCACATTCTGAACGACCGCTCGATCCCGATCCGCGAGGCGGTGGAGGACGTCGAGTTCTCGCTCGTGCTGGCGATCGTGCTCGTCATCATGGTGATCTTCCTGTTCCTGAAGAGCCTGGCGGCGACCGTGATCCCGGCGCTGGCCCTGCCGATCTCGCTGATCGGCACCTTCGCGGCGATGTACGCGCTCGGCTATTCGCTCGACAACATCTCGCTGCTGGCGCTGACGCTGGCGGTCGGCTTCGTCGTCGACGACGCCATCGTCATGCTCGAGAACATCGTCCGGCATATCGAGATGGGCAAGAAGCCGTTCCAGGCGGCGCTCGACGGCTCCCGCGAGATCGGCTTCACCATCATCTCGATCACCATCTCGCTCGTCGCCGTCTTCATCCCGGTCTTCTTCATGGGCGGCGTCGTCGGAAAGGTCTTCGTCACCTTCGCCGGCACCATCTCGGCGGCGATCATCGTCTCGGGCTTCGTCTCCCTGACCCTGACGCCGATGCTGTGCGCCCGCTTCCTCAAGCCGCATGACCACCACAGGAAGCCCAACATCGTCGAGCGCGTCTTCGAGGCCGGGTTCCAGGCGATGCTGACCGCCTATCGCGTCACGCTCGACCTCACCCTGAAGGCCCGCTTCCTGATGCTGCTGCTGACGCTCGGCACGGTCTGGTACTCGGCGCATCTCTACACGACGGTGCCCAAGGGCTTCTTCCCGATCGAGGACACCGGGCTCCTGCGCGGCGCGACCGAAGGCCCGCCCGACACCTCCTTCGAGGCGATGGCGACGCGCCAGCAGCGCGTCGCCGAGATCGTGCGCGCCGACCCGGCCGTCGATTACCTGACCTCCAATATCGGTGGTTTCAACGCGGTCAACAACGGCTTCATGTTCATCGCCCTGAAGCCGAAGGACCAGCGCGACAAGGCCGATGTCGTGATCGCGCGGCTTCGGCGCGCGACCTCCGAAGTGCCCGGCATGACGGCCGTGTTCCAGCAGGTCCAGAACATCAACCTCAACGCCGGCCGCGCCTCGCGCGCGCAGTATCTCTACCAGTTGCAGGGGCCGGACCTGAACCAGCTCTTCACCTATGCGCCCCTGCTGCAGCAGAGGCTGAGCCAGCTCCCGCAATTGCGCGACGCCACGATCGATCTGCAGCTCCGCAATCCCCAGCTTTCGATCGAGATCGACCGCGAGCGCGCCGCGAGCCTCGGCATCTCGAGCGACCAGATCCGGCAGGCGCTCGGCAACGCGTTCGGCTCCCGCCAGATCGCGACCATCTTCACGCCCGCGACCGACTACCAGGTGATCATGGAGGCGGATAGGCGCTACCAGCAGGATCCGGCCGTGCTGTCGCGGCTCCAGCTCAAGGCCGCCAACGGCCTGAATGTGCCGCTGGAATCGGTCGCGACGATCAGGCCGAGCGTTGGACCGCTGGCGGTCAACCGCATCGCCCAGCAGCCAGCGGTGACGATCTCGTTCAACACCGCGCCCGGCATCTCGCTCGGCGACGCCGTCAACGCGATCCGCAGCGCCGAGCGCGACGTCAACCTGCCGGCGACGATCACCAGCAGCTTCGCCGGTTCGGCGCAGCTTTTCCAGGACTCGCTGAAGGGACAGGGCCTGCTGATCGTCGCCGCGATCCTGGTGATCTACATCATCCTCGGCGTGCTCTACGAGAGCTTCATCCACCCTATCACGATCCTGTCTGGACTGCCCTCGGCCGGCCTCGGCGCGCTGCTGGCGCTGCAATATTTCAACATGGACCTGTCGGTGATCGCGATCATCGGCATCCTGATGCTGGTCGGCATCGTCAAGAAGAACGCCATCATGATGGTCGATTTCGCGATCGAGCGGCGCAAGCTGGGCGACGACGCGCTGTCGGCCATCCGCGAGGCCGCGCTCGTCCGCTTCCGGCCGATCATGATGACGAGCTTCGCGGCGGTGTTCGGCGTGCTGCCGATCGCGATCGGCCATGGCGCGGGCGCGGAACTGCGCCAGCCGCTCGGAATCGCGGTCGTCGGCGGCCTGCTCGTCTCGCAACTGCTGACGCTCTACATCACCCCGGTGGTGTATTTCTATCTCGACAAGGTCGATAGCTGGCTGTCGGGCCGCGACCGGCGCGAGCCGGTCGAGATCCTGGGACCCGCGGCGCCCATCGCGGTGCCGAGCGCGGTGCACAAGCCCGATCTGTAGTCCCGCGCAGCTTCGCCACTTCTGAGGAACCCGCCGCAACCGCCCGTTGCGGCGGGTTTTTCCGTTGCGCCACGCGTTAATCATCCTCGTCATTCCGGCGCGACGGGGCGCTAGCGGCGTTGAACCTTAACGAAAAGTAAACTAGAGAAGTCTGGCGGCGGACGAGTGGACAAGCGTGCAGTGGAGTTGACGCGATGTTGCGTGTCCGTGACGATCAGAAGGCGGACGCGCGCGCGCCCGTCTCCGAAAATTCATCCATCGGCAGGACGGTAAGACCCGCAGGCGCCATCCGCGGCGCGGCGCTCGGGCTTCTGGGCCTGGCGCTCGGCGCAGGCGGCGTGGTGCTGACCGTCTCGGTCGTCCAGGCCGAGAACGACGCCGGCATCCGCGCCTTCTTCACCGACCAGGCGCCGCGCCACGCGGTTCGCTATGCCGCGCCGCCGCCTGTCTCGTACAGCTCGGCCAGGGCCTACGCCCCGTCGGACAGCCGCTGGCGCCAGATCTTCGAGCTGCGGCCGGATGGGCGTCTGGCCCAGCCGCCGCTGAACCTCAACCCGTTCAAGCCTCGCACCGCGACGGCGGCCCGGCCCCGCGCCAAAAAGGGCCAGGTCGCCGCCCGGCTCGACACCGTGTCGGGCGCGGCCGACGTGGCGCGCACCATCTGCGTGCGCCTCTGCGACGGCTTCCACGCGCCGATCGGCTATCTGCGCTCGCAGGCCGAGATGAAGGGCCATGAGGCGCTCTGCCAGGCGATGAACCCCGGCATCCCGGTCAAGGTCTTCCGGGTCGCGGCCGGCGCCGACACCATCGACGACGCGCAGGCCGCGGACGGCAAGCGCTATCGCGCGCTTCCTGTCGCTTATGGCCACGAGAAGTCGGGCGATCCCGCCTGCCGCCCGGCCATCGTCCAGGCCGGCGAGCGGCGCGTCTCGCTGCTGCGCGACTTCACGCTGCGCCCCGGCGACAGCGTCGTGCTCGACGGCAAGGTGCGGACCTTCGCCGGCTCGCAGCGCTGGCCCTACCGGGCGCAGGATTTCCGCGATTTCCGCAGCTCCGCCGAGCTCAGCAAGGGCCAGCGCCGGCAGATCGACGCGCTCGTCGGCATTTCCAGGATGGAAGCGCAGGCCACCAGCGTGCGCCGCCAGATGCGCCTGCGCGAGGCCAGCGTGCAGGACGACAACTTCGCCAGCGACGCCACCGTCTTGCGCGGCACGCTCGCGCCCGCGAACCGCGCGACGGTCCGGATCGTCCCGGTTTCGCGCTGAAGCCGCCAGCGGCTTGTCGCATCGACCCGAGGAGGCCCAGCGGCCTCCCCGGAAACCTTCCGTCCGCGCCAAAGTTTCTAGAAATTCTAAACTGATCACACCTTAGAAAAGATTTAAGCTATTGAACTAAAAGTCTTTTCCGTTGACGCTCCGGCACCGCCGCTCTACCGCTCCGTATTGTCGCGCCGCCAAGCTCTGGCATGTGATCATAAAATGGAGCGAACCATGAAGCCGACCATCTCCCTCGCCGCGCTTGCTTTCGCATCGTGCCTGTCCGCCGCGCCGGCTCTTGCCCAAAGCGTGAATCTCTACACCACCCGCGAGCCGGGCCTGCTCAACCCGGTGCTCGAAGCCTTCACCAAGGATACCGGCGTCAAGGTCAACGCCATCTTCCTGAAGGACGGCCTGCAGGAGCGCGTCGCCGCCGAGGGCGCCAACAGCCCCGCCGACGTGATGCTGCTGGTCGATGTCGGCCAGATCGATGCGCTCGCGCAGGCGGGGATCACCCAGCCGATCCAGTCGCCCGTCGTCGACAGGAGCGTGCCGGCGGCGCTGCGCGGCCCCGGCAACAACTGGGTCACGCTGACCCAGCGCGCCCGCATCGTCATCGTCTCCAAGGAGCGAGTGAAGCAGGACGCGATCAATTACGAGGACCTCGCCGATCCCAAGTGGAAGGGCAAGTTCTGTATCCGCGCCGGCCAGCACCCCTATAACAACGCCTTCTTCGCGGCTTATCTCGCCCGCAACGGCGCCGAGAAGACGGAAGCCTATCTCAAGGCGATCAAGGCCAACACCGCGCGCAAGCCCGGCGGCGGCGACCGCGAGGTGGCGCGCGACATCCTGTCGGGCCAGTGCGACATCGCCATCATCAACACCTATTATCTCGGGCTGATGAGCCAGGCGAAGAACGAGCAGAAGGGCTGGTACGACGCGATCAAGCCGCTGAAGACGACCTTCGCCAATGGCGGCACCCATGTGAACGTTTCGGCCGCCGCCATCGCCAAGAACGCGCCCAACAAGGCCGAGGCCGTCAAGCTGATCGAATACATGCTGAGCGAGAAGGCCCAGACCCTCTATGCCGACGGCAATTTCGAGTATCCGGTCAACCCCGACGTGAAGGAAAGCGCCGCGGTCAAGCTGCTCGGCGCGCTGACCCCGGACACCACGCCGCTCGGCGATGTCGCGAAGAACCGAAAGGCCGCCGCCGATCTCGTCGACAAGGTCGGCTTCGACAATTGAGCCTGAGCCTTCCCGCCGCCTCTCGACGACGGTCGCCGCTCCCGTGGCGGCCGTCGAACCGTTTCGTCTGGGCGGTCCTGCTCGGCGCCGGGCTCGTGGCGACGCCGCTGCTGGCCCTGGCCGCGACCGCCTTCTCCTGGCAGGCGGCCGGGATCTGGCCGCATCTCGCCGCCAATGTCGTGCCTCAGGCGCTGGGCAGCACGGTCGCCTTGCTCGCCGGCGTCGGCCTCCTTTGCGCGCTAATCGGCGTCGCCACCGCCTGGGTGGTGACGCAATACGAATTTCCCGGCCGCCGCGTCTTCGAATGGGCGCTGGTGCTGCCGCTGGCGATGCCGACCTACATCATCGCCTATATCTACGTCGATTTCCTCGGCTTTCAGGGACCGCTGCAAAGCGCGCTGCGGGCGCTGACCGGCTGGCGCTCCTTGCGCGACTACTGGTTCCCCGACCCGCGCAATCTCGCCGGGGCGATCTTCGTCATGGCGATCGTGCTTTACCCTTACGTCTATCTCACCGTGCGGGCGCTGTTCGGGCTGCAGAGCGCCTCGATCGTCGAATCCGGCCGCACGCTGGGCGCGGCGCCACGACAGCTTTTCTGGCGGATCGGCCTGCCTCTGGCGCGGCCTGCGCTGGCCGCGGGGCTGACATTGGCCCTGCTGGAGGCGTTGAACGACATCGGCGCCAGCGAGCATCTCGGCGTGCGGACCCTGACGCTGTCGATCTACACGACATGGCTCAACCGCGGTTCGCTGGCGGGAGCGGCGCAGATCGCCTGCATCATGCTGCTCTTCGTCGTCGCCCTGATCCTCGTCGAGGCGCGCCTGCGCGGCCAGCGCCGCTTCGCCCTGTCGGTGCGCCAGCCGCGCGCCGCGGGGCGGACCCGTCTTGGCGGCAAGCAGGCCGCGCTCGCCATGCTGGCCTGTGGCTTGCCGGTGCTGCTCGGCGCCCTCCTGCCGATCGGCTTTCTTGCATCGGAGGTGCTGCGCCGGGGCTTGCGGACGCAATTCGATGGCGCGCTGCTGGTCCATCTCGGCCACACCATGCTGCTCTCGGGGCTCGCTGCCGGTCTCGTCGTCGCGCTGGGGCTGGCCATCACGGCCGGCGCGCGCCAGGGCCGCGAACCCTGGCTGCCGGCCGGCGTCCGGGCTGCCTCGCTGGGCTACGCGCTGCCCGGCGCGGTGCTGGCGCTCGGTCTGCTCGGCCCACTCGCCGCCGTCGACAACGCCTTCGCCGGCGCCGCGATCGCCTGGTTCGGCGTCAACCCCGGCCTGCTGCTGATCGGCTCGGGGGCGGCCCTGGTGATCGCCTATGTCGTGCGCTTCCTCTCGATCGCTGTCGGCGGCATCGACAGCGGTCTGTCACGGATCTCGCCGCGCGTCGATGACGCGGCGCGGATGCTCGGCGCAGGCTCGGCCGAGGTGATGCGCCGCCTGCATTGGCCGCTGGCCAGGCCCGCCATCGCGGCGGCAGCCCTGCTCGTCTTCGTCGACTGCATGAAGGAACTGCCTGCGACGCTGCTGCTGCGGCCGCTCAATGTCGATACGCTCGCCACCATCGTCTACGGCCACGCCTCGCGCGGCTCCTTCGAGGAAGGCGCGCTCGCGGCGCTTCTGATCGTGCTCGCCGGACTTTATCCGTCCATGCTTCTGGCACGCGCGGGCGCGAAATCCTGACCGGAACCCACCCGAAACCTTGCGAAACTCGACAATGGGCCGGCGGGGCCTTACACCGTTCACCGGTATGTCGAGTCGGGTCCGACGCTGCATTCACCGCTTTCCAGGGCTGATGACGCAACGCGCCAAAATCATTGCCGGCGGCCTCGCGATCGTGCTGGCGCTGCTCGGGTTCCAGTCCTGGGGCGTCGCTGTCGGGCGCATCGAGCGGCATGTCATTGCGGCCATCGAGCGCCGCACCGGGCTGATCGTGTCCGGGCTCGAGCGGGCCGAGATCGCCGTCCTGCCGATGCCGCGCATCAGCCTGTCCAATGTCTCCTTCACGCAGCGCGAGGGACCGCTCGCCGGAAAGGCGCTGCGCCTGCGGGCGCGTCTGCGGCTGTTGTCGCTGCTCTCCGGCGAGATGGCGTTCGACCGGATCGATCTCGTCACCCCGCAGATCGACATCGCCGCCGCGGGCGAAGGCGATACGCTGGCCGACTGGTTCGCGCCGCCGCTCGCCCTGCTGCAGCCGCTGCTGAGCCAGAGCCGGATCGTCATCACATCCGGTTCGGTCTTCGTGCGGACGAATGGCGCGATCCGGACGATCCTGCGCGACGTGAACCTGGTCGTCGAGGATCGCAGCACAAGGGAGCCGATCGCGATTTCCGGCTCGGTCAACTGGCGCGGCATGGCGACCGGGATCGATCTGGTCTGGCCGATGGCCGGCGAACGCGCGCGCCTCACCCTCGCGGCGACTTCGTCGCTGCTGGCTCTCCGCTTCGAGGGCGTCCGCGCCGGGCTGTCGGACCCTGTCGTGAACGGCCGCCTGACGCTGACCACCAAGTCCCTGCCGGGGCTTCTCGAATGGTTCGGCGAAAGGCCCCGCCTCGCCGGCGCGATCGGCGCGTTCAGCCTGTCCGCCGACGCGCAGCTTAAACCGCGCGAGGCGTCGCTGAGCAATGTCGTCGCGGGCATCGACGGCGAGCGGCTCGACGGCGCGATCAAGCTCGCCGATCTCGGCCCGCGCTGGGCGCTTTCGGGCACGCTCGCAGGCGCCACGCTCGATCTCGGACGCATCGCGGGAGGGCTTGGCCTCACCGGCCCGGCCTTCGGCGCGCGCGACGCGACGCCGCTCGATTTCGAGGCCTGGACCAGCCATGACATCGACCTGCGCGTATCGGTCGACGCCGCCCGTTTCCATGGCGCGCGACTGTCGGACCTCGCCACGCAGGTTCTGGTCCGCAAGGGTCGCTTCGAGGCCGGGCTGCTTCGCTCCAGCCTCTATGGCGGATCGGTGAGGGCGCGCGTGCTCTCGGTCATGACGCCGGGCGGCGTCGATGTCCGGCTGCAGGCGGCGCTCGACCGGGTCAATTTCGGCTTGCTCGCGGCTGACGTTCCGGAAGCGCCGCGCCTGAGCGGGACCGGCGGCCTCCAGCTCGCGCTCGAAGGCGTCGGCGGACGCTGGGAGGATGTGTTGGCCTCGTTCAACGGCAAGGCCGGGCTCACGCTGCGGCAAGGCGAGATCGGCGGCATCGCCTTCGCCGACCTGCTGCGCCGGATCGAGCGCAATCCCGGCCTCGCGCTGCGCGACTGGCGACAGGGCAAGACGTCCTTCGAGACGGCGACGCTCAACGCCAGCGTCGCCAACGGGGTCGCCACGCTGTTCGATTCGCAGGTGGCCGGCGCGGCCTTTCGTCTTGCGCTTTCGGGCGAGGCGTCGCTGCCCGGGAGGTGGCTCGACGTCGGAGCGCTGCTCACCCCCCCTGGCGGCTCGCCGAGGGTGCCGTTCATCCTGCGCGGTCCGATCGACGCGCCTACATTCGATCTGGACGCCAGCGGCGGGCGCAGCGGGACAGGACTGCCGGCCTTGCCGATCCAGCTCCTGCGCTAGGCGGCGCCAGCGGCGGCCTTACTTGCCGCCACCCTCCCCGGCCTCGGGCTCTCCCTCGACCGCGCTCTCATCCTCGCCATCCTCGCCGATGCACTCGACCGAGACGACCTTCTCGTCCGCGTCGGTGTTGAAGACCGTGACGCCCTGGGTCGAGCGGCCGGCGATGCGGATGCGGTTGTTGGAGCCCGCATCCACCGGAACGCGGATCACCTGCCCGCCATCGGTGACGAGCATGAGCTGGTCGCTTTCGACCACCGGGAAGGATGCGACGAGCCTGCCATTGCGGCTGTTGACCACCATGGCGACGATGCCCTTGCCGCCGCGTCCGGTCACCCGATACTCGAAGGACGAGGTGCGCTTGCCGTAGCCCTTCTCAGACACGGTCAGGATGAACTGCTCGGCCGCGCCCATGGCGGCGTATTTCTCCTGCCCGAGCTCGATGTCGCTGCCGCTCTCCTCGCCGTCGCTCTCCACGGCGACGCTGGCCTCCGCCCCCTCCTCGGCCTCGCCGGTGAGGGCGCGGCGCGCGGCGGCGGCGCGCTTGAGATAGGCCGCCCGCTCGTCCGGCGTCGCGTCGAGGTGGCGCAGGATCGCCAGCGAGATGACCTCGTCTGCTTTTGCGAGGTTGATTCCGCGCACGCCGGTCGAATCGCGCCCCTTGAAGACGCGCACCTCCGGCACGGCGAAGCGGATGCACTGCCCCGCTGCCGTCGTCAGCAGCACGTCGTCGTTCTCGGTGCAGATCTGCACATCGACGATATGATCGCCCTCGTCGAGCTTCATCGCGATCTTGCCGGCGCGATTGACATTGACGAAATCCGACAGCTTGTTGCGCCGGACGCCGCCCGAGGCGGTTGCGAACATCACGTCGAGCGTCTCCCAGCTCGCCTCGTCCTCGGGCAGCGGCATGATGGTCGTGATGCGTTCGTCCTTTTCCAGCGGCAGCATGTTGTTGAGGAACTTGCCGCGCGCGTTCGGGGCCGCCAGCGGCAGCCGCCAGACCTTTTCCTTGTAGACCTGTCCTTCCGACGAGAAGAACAGCACGGGCGTATGGGTGCTGGCGACGAAGAGGCGCGTGACGAAATCCTCGTCGCGCGTCGCCATGCCGGAGCGGCCCTTGCCGCCGCGCTTCTGCGCCCGGTAGGTCGAGAGCGGCACGCGCTTGATGTAGCCGGCATGGGACACGGTCACGACCATGTCCTCGCGGGCGATCAGGTCCTCGTCGTCGAGGTCGGAGCCCCAGTCCTGGATCACGGTGCGGCGCGGCGTGGCGAAGGCGGCCTTCACCTCGGCGAGCTCGGTCTTGATGATCGCCTGGATGCGGACGCGCGAGCGCAGGATGTCGAGATAATCGGCGATCTCGGCGGCGAGCTTCGACAGCTCCTCGCCGATTTCCTCGCGGCCGAGCGCGGTCAGGCGGGCGAGGCGCAGCTCGAGGATCGCGCGCGCCTGCGCGTCCGACAGCCTGTAGGTGCCATCGGCGTTGATGGGGTGGCGCGGATCATCGACCAGCGCGATCAGCGGCGCGATGTCCTCGGCCGGCCAGTTGCGCTCCATCAGCGAGGCATGGGCCGCGGCCGGGTTCGGCGCGGTCCGGATCAGGCGGATGACCTCGTCGATATTGGCGACGGCGGTCGCGAGCCCGCACAGCACATGGGCGCGCTCGCGCGCCTTGTTGAGCAGGAAGCGCGTGCGCCGCGAGACGACCTCCTCGCGGAACTCGACGAAGGCCGAGATGAAATCCTTGAGGTTCAGGACCTCCGGCCGCCCGCCTGTCAGCGCGACCATGTTGGCCCCAAACGAGGTCTGGAGCTGGGTGAAGCGATAGAGCTGGTTCAGCACCACGTCCGAGAGCGCGTCGCGCTTGATCTCGATGACGACGCGCACGCCCTCGCGGCTGGATTCGTCGCGCAAATCGGAGATGCCCTCGATGCGCTTCTCGCGCACCATTTCGGCGATCTTCTCGACCATCGAGGCCTTGTTCACCTGGTAGGGAACCTCGGTGACGATGATCGCCTCGCGCTCCTTGCGAAGTTCCTCGATATGCGTCTTCGAGCGCATCACGATCGAGCCGCGCCCGGTGTGATAGGCCGAATGGATGCCGCTGCGGCCCATGATCGAGGCCCCGGTCGGAAAATCCGGGCCGGGCACGATCTCGATGAGTTCATCGATGGTGATCTCGGGATTGTCGATCAGCGCGACGCAGGCGTCGATCACCTCGCCGAGATTATGCGGCGGGATGTTGGTCGCCATGCCGACCGCGATGCCGCCGGCCCCGTTGACGAGCAGGTTCGGGAAGCGGGCCGGCAGCACGGTCGGCTCCTGCTCCTTGCCGTCATAGTTCGGCTGGAAGGCGACGGTGTCGGAATCGAGGTCCTCCAGCAGCGTCATCGCCGCCTTTTCGAGCCTCGCCTCGGTGTAGCGGTCGGCGGCCGGGCTATCGCCGTCCATCGAGCCGAAATTCCCCTGCCCGTCGATCAGCGGCAGCCGCAGCGAAAAGTCCTGCGCCATGCGGACCAGCGCGTCATAGACCGCGAGATTGCCGTGCGGATGGTAGCGGCCCATCGTGTCGCCGACGATGCGGGCGCATTTGGTGTAGGGCCGGTCGGGCGTGTTCTTGTTCTCGTGCATCGAGAACAGGATGCGCCGGTGGACGGGCTTGAGGCCGTCGCGGACGTCCGGCAGAGCGCGGCTCACGATCACGCTCATGGCGTAATCGAGATAGCTCTTCTTCATCTCGTCGGTGATGCCGATGGGCTTGATGTCGCCGCCGAACTGGGGCTCGTCGGGGCGCTTTGCGTCGTCGTCTTCGGCCAAGGGGAAAGGTCCCGATTTCTGTGTGATTTCAGGCTTCTGGCTACCCGATTCCGTCAACGGAAGCCAGCGAAACAGACCGATCTCAACACGAAAATTTAGCGATCTGAATCAACGGCTTAAATAGATTTTTGGATTCGGTTTCTGAGGCTCTCCACAATCCCGCCTTGATTGCCCTCGCGCGAAACGCTTTCCCGTCATTGCGAGCGCAGCGAAGCAATCCAGGAGGACGTAGAGCACGCGGCTCTGGATTGCTTCGCTGCGCTCGAAAAGACGAAAGGGCTTGGCCATCCTCTATCGCAGGCTGCGCCACCATGGCTTACTCGTCGCCATGACGCTCGACTTCCTCGCCTCCGCCCTCGTCACGCTGATGGTCACGGTCGATCCGCCGGGGCTGGCGCCGATCTTCCTGTCGCTGACGCGCGGCATGTCCGACGCGGAGCGCAGGCAGGTCGCGCTGCGCGCCTGCATCATCGCCTTCGGCATCATGGCCTTCTTCGGCGTGGCCGGCGACGTCGTGCTGAAGGCGCTCGGCGTCTCGCTGCCGGCCTTCCGCATCGCCGGCGGGCTTTTGTTGTTCTGGATCGCCTTCGAGATGGTGTTCGAGCGCCGCAACGACCGCAAGGCGCAGACGGCCGAGATCGCGATCACCAAGGATCACATCCGCAACGTCGCCGCCTTCCCGCTCGCCATTCCGCTGATGGCCGGCCCCGGCGCGCTGACCGCGATGATGCTGCTGGCGGGCCGCGCCGATGGCGACCCGCTGCTGCTCTCGGGCCTCGCCGCGATCTGCTTCCTGACCGTGGTGAGTTGCCTGCTCGTCTTCTTCGCGGCGACGCCGATCGCGAGGCTGCTCGGCGTCACCGGCAATGTCGTGCTGACGCGCCTGCTCGGCGTCATTCTCGCCGCGCTCGCCGTGCAGTTCGTCATCGACGGGGTGCGGGCGGCGATCCGGGCGACCTAGCAAACCCGGCTTGCAGGCGCTCGCGCTGACAAAGCCCGCGACCGCGCTATAACGCGAGGCAAGGAGCATCGGCTCCAGCCTGAACAGCATCCGGGAGAATCCAACCATGCTCGCCAACGCGCCGCGCCCGTTCAATTTCGACCTCGGCGAGACGGCCGACGCGATCCGCGACACGGTCCAGAGCTTCGCGCAGGAGAAGATCGCCCCGCGCGCGCAGGAGATCGACAGGGACAACCAGTTCCCGCGCGATCTCTGGCCGCAGATGGGCGCGCTCGGCCTGCACGGCATCACCGTGAAGGAGGAGGATGGCGGCGCGGGGCTGGGCTATCTCGAGCATGTCGTCGCGATCGAGGAGGTCAGCCGAGCCTCCGCCTCGGTCGGCCTGAGCTATGGCGCGCATTCGAACCTCTGCATCAACCAGATCGCCCGCAACGGCAACGCCGCGCAGAAGGCCAAGTATCTGCCCAAGCTGATCTCCGGCGAGCATGTCGGCGCGCTCGCCATGTCGGAGCCCGGCGCGGGCTCCGACGTCGTCTCGATGAAGACGAAAGCTGTGAAGAAGGGCGACCGCTACGTCCTGACCGGCAACAAGATGTGGATCACCAACGGGCCGATCGCCGAGACTTTGGTGGTCTACGCCAAGACCGACCCCGAAGCCGGATCGAAGGGCATCTCGGCCTTCCTGATCGAGAAGGGCATGAAGGGCTTCTCGACCCACCAGAAGCTCGACAAGCTCGGCATGCGCGGCTCCGACACCTGCGAGCTCGTCTTCCAGGACTGCGAGGTGCCCGAGGAGAACGTGCTCGGCAGCGTCGGGCGCGGCGTCAACGTGCTGATGTCGGGGCTCGACTACGAGCGCGTCGTGCTCTCGGCCGGGCCGCTCGGCATCATGCAGGCGGCGCTCGACGTGGTCATGCCCTATATCCATGAGCGCAAGCAGTTCGGCCAGTCGATCGGCCAGTTCCAGCTCGTCCAGGGCAAGCTCGCCGACATGTATGTGATGATGAACGCCTGCAAGGCCTATGTGTACGCTGTCGCCAAGGCCTGCGATCGCGGCGAAACCACGCGCGAGGACGCAGCCGGCGCGATCCTGATCTCGGCGGAGAAGGCGACGCAGATCGCGCTCGACGCGATCCAGCTTCTCGGCGGCAACGGCTACATCAACGATTACCCCACCGGGCGCTTGCTCAGGGACGCCAAGCTCTACGAGATCGGCGCGGGCACGAGCGAGATCAGGCGCATGCTGATCGGGCGGGAATTGTTCGAGAAGACGAAGTAGGCGATGCCCCTCTACTTTGCCTACGGCCTCAACATGGACCCGGTCGGGATGGCTGAGCGCTGCCCCAACTCCCGCGCGCTCGGCCCGGCACGCCTGCCGCGCCACCGCTTCATCGTGACGACGGACGGCTACGCCTCGGTGATCCGCGATCCGCGCGAGGAGGTCCATGGCGTGCTCTGGGACTGCTCGCTCGGCGACATCCGCACGCTCGACAAATTCGAGGACATCGCCACCGGGCTCTACGTCAAGATCAGCCAGCCGGTGATCGTCCCCGGCGGCGCGAAGCGCGCGCTGGTCTATGTCGGCCGCTCCGGCACGGTCGGCAGGCCGAAGCCCGGATACATGGAGACGGTCGTCGCGAGCGCGAAACACTGGGCGCTGCCGGAGGCTTACATCGCCAGCGTGACTCGGTTTGCGAGCAAGCCGAATCTCGATCTGACGGCGCTGGGCGCGGGCGACGGGCCGCTGCCGCCGGGACCGGTGAAAGACGTGCGGCCGAGGGCGCTTGCGCCGAAGTGACGGCGCGATCCGTCTTCCCTGCAGGGAAGAAGGGAAAACGCCTCATTTCCAGAACAGCGCCACCAGCCTGACCGCGATCACCAGCGCGAACGCCAGGATGATGGTCCCGACGACGCGATGGCGTTTGGCGCGATCCGGGAACTGCCTGGCGAACATCCGCCCCAGCGGCTTGCGGAACAGGAAGCCGATGACGGCCAGAACGATGAGAATATGGGACAAGAGCGCGCCTAGCTCTTCGCGCCCGGCTCTTTCGGCTCCGCCGCCTCGATCGGCGCCCCCGCCTTCTTCCATGCGCCGAAACCGCCCGCGACATGCGCGACCGGCTTGAGGCCCATCTCCTGCGCGGCCTGCGCCGCGAGCGCCGAGCGCCAGCCCCCGGCGCAGAAGAACACGAAGCGCTTGTCTTGGCTGAAGACCGGCTTGGCGTAGGGGCTCTCGGGATCGATCCAGAACTCCAGCATGCCGCGCGGGCAGTGGAACGCGCCGGGCATGCGCCCTTCCCGCTCCAGTTCGCGCGGATCGCGCAGATCGACGAAGACGACGTCGTCGCGGCCATGCAGCGCCTGCGCCTGCTCGATCGACAGCGTCTCGACCCTGGCCTCGGCCTCGGCGAGTAGCGCCTTGTAACCCTTGGTGATGCTTTGCGGCATGCGCGTCGTCTCCGTTGCGCGGTGATGCTTGCCGTGTCGGCGGCGTTCCCGCAAGCTGTTCCGCGTGATCGGGCGCGCCGCGCGCCGGCAAGGGATTTGGATGACCGGTTTCTCCTCGCTCGACGTGATCGCGTTGTCCGTCTTCGTGGCGGCCTGGCTCGGCTATCACTATGCGGTCGAGATGGGGCCGCACGCTGCCAGAAGCCTGAATATGAAGATGAACCTGCGCCGCGCCCGCTGGGTGCGCGAGGCGATGGCCCGCGACAACCGCATCGTCGATACGCAGGTGATGAACGGGCTCCAGAACGGCACGGCCTTCTTCGCCTCGACCTCGCTGATCGCCATCGGCGGCGCGCTGACGCTGCTGCAATCGACCGACCGGGTGGTGGCGCTGTTCGAGGACCTGCCCTTCGGCACGGTGACGACGCGCGCCGGCTGGGAGATCAAGGTGATCGGGCTTGCCGTCATCTTCAGCTACGCCTTCTTCAAATTCGCCTGGAGCTACCGGCTGTTCAACTACTGCGTCATCCTGATCGGCGCGATGCCGCCGGCAAAAGAGCACGACCGGCAGGACGCCGCCCGCGCCATCCACGAGATGGCCGAGATGAACATCGCGGCCGGCCGGCATTTCAACCGCGGCCAGCGCGCCTTCTTCTTCGCGCTCGCCTATATGGGCTGGTTTTTGGGCCCCATGACCTTCCTTGCATTCACCATCGCCGTGCTGGTGGCGATGTACCGCCGGCAGTTCGCCTCCGACGCCGCCCGCGTCTTCCGCCATCCGGGCGCGCCATGAGCGCCGATCTCGACGCCCTGGAAGCCGCGATCCTGTCGCTGACCTCCGCTCGCGGCCCGGGCAGGACGATCTGTCCCTCGGAGGCCGCGCGCGCGGTGGGCGGCGACCATCCCGATGGCTGGGGCCCGCTGATGCAGCCGGCGCGCAAGATCGCGGTCCGGCTGATGAAGGAGGGCCGGATCGTCATCACCCGCAAGGGCCGCCCGGTCGATCCGGACGATTTTCGTGGCGTGTATCGGCTGCGGCTGCCCGAGGGGGAAATGGGGCGGTAAGGAGTAGGCAGTCGATCTGCATCCTTCTTGCTCCCCCCTACTGCCGACTGCCGACTGCCTATTGCCGACTGCCCCCTATGGCCCCGGAAACAGCGCGTCGGTATAGCCGACGAGCCGATAGGCCAGCAGCCCGGCCCATTCCTTGAATCCGTCGTCGGCGATGCTCAAGCCCCGCGGCGCTCGCCCCGAGACGCGCACGAACTCGGACAGCCTTTCCTCGGTCAGGTAGTCGACCGGGAACGCTTCCACGGCGAAGCCGGCCTTGCGGAAGACGCCCATGGCGCGCGGCATGTGCCAGGCCGAGGTCACCAGCAGCCAGCGCTCGCCGGGCTTGGGATCGACCAGCGCCTTGGTCAACATCGCATTCTCGCGGGTGTTGCGGGACTTGTCCTCGAAGACCAGGCGCTCCGGCGCGAGCCCCAGCCCCGTCAACAGCAGGCGCGCGCCGTCGGCCTCGGTCTTCGTCACCGGCGAGATCAGGTTCGCCGCGCCCCCGGCGAAGACGATCCGCGCTTCGGGGTGCAGCCGCGCCAGCTCGACCGTCTTGGTCATGCGCGCGCCAGCGCTCGTCATCACCACGTCGCCGCGCGCCACCCCGATCGCGCCGCCGAGCAGGATGACGCCCGCGATCGGCCCTTTCGCCGCGTCCTGCTGCGGAAAGCGGTTCTCCAGCGGCCACATGATCAGCCGCGGCAGCGGGCTGAAGGCCATGATCGCGAGCCCCGCCAGCGCGACGAGGCCCAACCACCGCGCGAACCGTGCAAAGCGCGTGAAGGCGAGCATGGCCGCAGCCAGCGCCAGCAGGATGGCGAGATTCACCGGCGAGACGACGAACCAGACGACTTTGGAAAGGACGAAGAACATGGCTGGCTTCCGCGCTGAGCCCGAGCTTTAGCGCGCGAAAGCTGACGCCGGCCTAACGCCGCCCGCTCACTCTCCGCGAAAAATGCGCGGCTGCTGCTGCGGACGGGCTGGCGCGCCGCGCGGCTGGGAGCGCTCCAGCTCCAGCGCGCGGGTGGCGACCTCGCGCAGTTCGCAGCCTGCCTGCCGGCCGAGCTGGAGCCCCTCACGCTGGCTTGCGCCATAGAAGGCGCATTTCTGCGCGACATAGCCCTCCCAGGCGACCTGCAGCGAGGCGAGCTTGCTGCGCTGGCCGGCATCCATGGTTCGGGTGACGCTTTGCGCCGCCTGGCCGAGACGCTCGCGCCAGACCGCTTCCTCGCGCCGGGCGCAGGAATGCTCGGCGATACGGCGGTCGGCGCCGGCGGCGCGCACGCAGGCGACCGCCACGAGGCCGATGCAGGATGTCGCCACCGTGCCGCTCTGGCGCAGGCAGGCGACGAGCTGGGCCCTGTCGGCGGCCAGCGTCGGGCTCGGCGCCTGCGCGGCGAGCGGCGTCGCGACCAGCGCGAGAACCATGAACAGGGCGGCTTTGCTGGGGCTCATGGCTCTGTTGAACCGCGCTTTCGGGGCTGGATCAAGGCAAGGCGACGCAGGAGCATGGCGCAAGCGATCACACCACCGGGAGCAGCAAGGCGGGCACGGCCGCGGGCCTCGCCGCGCAGGCCTCGTACCAGCGTTGCAGATTGGGTCGCTCGGCCCGCGTCACCGGCATGTTGAGCCAGCGATGCGCGCCGGGCGCGACCGTGAGATCGGCCATGCCGAAGCGATCCCCCGCCAGGTAGGCGCGCCCGACGAGATGCGCCTCGAGGATGTCGAGCTTGGCTTCCGTCTTGACGATCGAGGCTTCGATTTCGGCCGGGCCGGCGCGGACCGCATCCTTGCGGACCAGCCCCCAGAAGGCCGGCGTCAGGGCCGGCTGCAGTTCGGCGATCATCCAGTCCATCCAGCGATCGGATTCGGCCCGCAGCGCCGGGTCTTCCTCCCAGATCCAGCCCGCGCCGTAGCGCGCCGCCAGATAGCGCACGATGCTGTTGGATTCCCAGATGCAGATCTCGCCGTCTTCCAGCGTCGGGATCTGGCCGTTGGGATTCTTGGCGAGATAGGCCGGCTCGCGATTGCCGCCGAAGGCCCCGCCGACATCGATCCGCTCGAACACCTGTCCGACCTCGCCGGCGGCCCAGACCGCCTTCTGCACATTGATGGAGCTGATGCGCCCCCAGATCGTCAGCATGCCGGCGCGTTCCTCGTTGTCATTGCGGCGATTGTCGGTTCGGCGGGCGGCAATGGCAAGCCGGCGCCGGCTCCTCGCGGTCAGGCGAATTCCATGATCACCGCATCGACCGCCAGCGAATCGCCCTCCTTCGCCAGAATCTTGGCGATGGTGACGTCCTTCTCGGCGCGCAGGACGTTCTCCATCTTCATCGCCTCGACCATGCAGAGCGCCTCGCCGGCCTTGACCTCCTGCCCGACCGAGACGGAGACGGCCTTGACCAGCCCCGGCATCGGGCAGAGCAGGAACTTGCCGGCGTCGGCGGCGACCTTGACCGGCATCAGCGCGGCAAGCTGCGCCTCGCGGGCTGTGTAGACATGAGCGTCGGCATAGGCGCCGGCATGGCCGAGCGCCACGCCGTTCAGGATCGCGCGCACCTGCGCCGCCACGGCCAGGCCGTCGATCGCGCCGCGCCAGACCGGCTCGCCCGGCGTCCAGTCGCTCGCGAGCGTCAGCGCGCGCTGGCCGAACGCGATCGTGATCGAACCGCCCTGCTCCGTCACGCTTTCGGTGACCTGGCCCTCGAAGCGTTCGCCGCCCAGCGTGACGATGCGCGTGCGGTCGAAGGCGACTTTGCGCCAGCCCTGCATCTGCGCCGAGACGTTGCGCTTGCGCTGGTTGAGCCGGTGGTCGCAGGCGATGGCGATCGCGGCCATCCTGAGCGCGACCTCGCCCTGCGGCACGGGCAGGGCGAAGCCTTCCGGGAACTCCTCGGCGATGAAGCCTGTCGAGAGATTGCCCTCGATCCAGCGCGGATGATGCATCAGCGCCGAGACGAAGGGGATGTTGTGGCGGATGCCGTCGATGGCGAAGGCGTCGAGCGCGCGGCCCTGTGCCTCGATCGCGGCCTTTCGCGTCGGCGCATGGGTGACGAGCTTGGCGATCATCGGGTCGTAATGGATCGAGATCTCGCCGCCCTCGAACACGCCGGTGTCGTTGCGGACGGTCGCCTCGCCATCGGGCCCCTCGGCCGGGGGGCGATAGGTCACGAGGCGCCCGGTCGAGGGCAGGAAGTTGCGCGTCGGATCCTCGGCATAGACGCGGCTCTCGACCGCCCAGCCGTTCAGCGTCACATCGGCCTGCGTCATCCGGAGTTTCTCGCCATAGGCGACGCGGATCATCTCCTCGACGAGGTCGACGCCGGTGATCATCTCGGTGACCGGATGCTCGACCTGGAGCCGCGTGTTCATCTCGAGAAAGTAGAACGACCTGTCCTGCCCGGCGACGAACTCGACCGTGCCGGCGCTGTCGTAGTTCACGGCCCTGGCCAATGCGACCGCCTGCTCGCCCATCTTCCGGCGCGTCGCTTCGTCGAGCAAAGGCGACGGCGCCTCCTCGACGACCTTCTGGTTGCGGCGCTGGATCGAGCATTCGCGCTCGCCGAGATAGATCACATTGCCATGCTTGTCGCCGAGCACCTGGATCTCGATATGGCGCGGGTCGACGATGAATTTTTCGACGAAGACCCGGTCGTCGCCGAAGGAGGATGCGGCCTCCGATCTGGCGCGGGCGAAACCTTCCGCCACCTCGTCCGCCGAATGGGCGATCCGCATGCCCTTGCCGCCGCCGCCGGCGGACGCCTTGATCATCACGGGATAGCCGATCTGGTCGGCGATCGTGACCGCGTGCTCGGGGCTCTCGATGACGCCCAGATGCCCCGGCACGGTGGAGACGTTCGCGGCCGCGGCGGCCTTCTTCGACTCGATCTTGTCGCCCATGGCGGCGATCGCACCGGGATTGGGGCCGATGAAGACGATGCCGTTATCCTTCAGCGCCTGGGCGAAGGCCTCGCGCTCCGACAGGAAGCCGTAGCCCGGATGCACGGCCTGCGCGCCCGTCGCCTTGCAGGCCTCGATGATTTTCTCGATGACGAGATAGGATTTCGCGGCCTCGGGCGGCCCGATATGCACGGCTTCGTCGGCCATCTCGACATGCAGAGCGTCGCGATCGGCGTCGGAATAGACCGCCACCGTCGCGATGCCCATGCGGCGCGCCGTCTTGATGACGCGGCAGGCGATCTCGCCCCGGTTCGCGATCAGGATTTTCGAGAACATCGGCGTCGTCTCCCGGCGGCCAAAAGGCGCTGTCACAGCCGGGGTTTATGCGACGCCGCAGCCTGCGTCCATTGATGCAAAAGTTTGGCCGCTGGCAAGTTGCGGGACGGTCCGAAAATGGGGATTCCGGTTCCTTGCCAACGAACCATGCCGCCCAGGATGCGCGGCGTCAGCTCGCCAGCAGGATGCGGCCCGCGTCGAAGCCGCGCGACTTGGCTGCGCCCTTTCGCAGGGCGTAGCCCAGCAACGCCTCGTCGCAGCGTTCGGCCTCGCGGACGATCTCGAAGGCGATGCGCTGGGCGGTCGCGGTCGGGCCATCGCCGGCCGAGAGCGTCGTAACCAGCCAATGCGCCTTGTCGCGGTCGATCACGCCGGTCGGACGGCTCTCCCAGACGGCGTAGTCGACGACCAGCGCGACGAGATAGTCGGCGAAGGCGCTGCAGCTCTCGCTGACGGCGCGGTCGAGCGCGATCAGCACATCGATCACGTCCCGGCTCACGCTGCCATCGACGATGACGTCACGCTGAAGACATTTGACGTCTTCTTCGTCGATCATGCGCTGATCCAGCACCCGATCGACGAATTCACGAAGTTCATTTCCAATCATCGCTCAACCCCTGTCCGGCTTTGTTTTATGCCGGTATGTCCCTGTTGCAGGAACACTATGAAGGCGGGTTGCCAGCAGGACGTTAATGCCGATGTCTGAACGGATATTCAGGTTAAACGGTCCTGATCCGACGTGGTTGCGGAAAGATTACTACAACTATTGGGAAAGCATGCGGTTTGGTGGTGACGAATCCGATTGACCCATCTCACGCCCTCATCCTGAGGAGCCGCGAAGCGGCGTCTCGAAGGGTGCTCCAGCCCGCAGCGGAAACGCCCTCTGAAGGATCCTTCGAGACGAAGCCTGCGGCTTCTCCTCGGGATGAGGTCGGGGAGGTCCGTCTTGTCCGAACGGGTTCAGGCGGCCACGACCGGAGCTATTCCATCGAGCAAGGCCGGCAGTTCCGACGCCTGCGAGATCGCAAAGCGCGCGCCCAGCGCCTGCAGCCTTGCCACCGGCTGAAACCCCCAGGACACCGCGATCGGCGCGACGCCGGCCGCCAAAGCCATCTCGATGTCGAAGGAGCTGTCGCCGACCATCGCAGTGCGTTCAGGCGCGGCTCCGGTCTCGGCCAGCGCCCGCAAAATCATGCCGGGATCGGGTTTGGAGGGCGCGTCGTCGGCGGTCTGGATCGTGGCGAAGAGGCCCTGCCAGCCATGGCGCTCGACGATATAGTCGGCCCCGCGCCGCGACTTGCCGGTGGCGATGCCGAGTTGCAGCCCCGGCCGCGCTTTCAGCGCCGCGAGCATCGCGGCGACGCCGGGATAGAGCGGCTCGTCCAGCGCCGGATCGGTTTCGGCGCGATGGCGCATCGCGTTGAAGACTTGCTTGTAGGTCGCCGTCAGCCGGTCGTCGGGCGAGTCGAGCCCGGCGAGCCGCATCAGCGCCACATCGAGCGTCAGCCCGACGACGCCAAGCCCTGCTTCTCGGCCCGGATGAACCCGCCCGCATTGCGCGAAGGTCTCGACCTGCGCGCCGAGAATGATCGCCTCGGAATCGATCAGCGTGCCGTCGAGGTCGAAAATGACGAGTTCCATGGCAGCGCAGTAACGCGGAACGCGGCGCGTCGCCATCAAAACCCGCGCGCCCCGTTCATGCGCGGCGCGCGGGCTTGCAAGCTCAGGATTGCCGACTCCTGACGCAATCGTTGACCGCGTTGCGGAAGGCCTCGCCGTCGAGCCCTCTGGCCCGGCCGTCCTTGCGGCATTCGGCCAGCGCGGCCAGGTCCGGCCGCTTCCCGTTGAAGCAGGCTACCAGCGCCGCCGTGCGGGCCGAGCCGCCGAGACCACGCGCATCGACCTCGGTCTTGCAGGCGGCGCGCGCGGTTGCGGCCGTCGGCTTGCCGTCGCGCGTCAGCCCGTCGCGGGCATAGAGCTGGATGCCGGGGAATTTCGCCTGCATGCACACCCGCATCTCAGCCCGCAGATCGTCGCCCGAAAGCGCGACATTGTCGGAGAGGCATTCCTGCCGCGCCTTTGCGCGGGCGGCGCGCGGAACCGGGTCGTCGGCGCCGGTCGCAACGGTCGCTGCCGCGGGACGTGGTTGAGCCGTCTGGGCGAAAGCCGGCTGGATGGCGAGAAGGGAGAGGTTCAGGCCGGCAAGCACGGAAGCGAGACGTATCATCGGAGCACCTGCGTGAGAGTGATGGGAACAAAATTAGAACATAGCTGATTTTGTTCCGCAACTGTTCTCTTACGCTCTGTCATCTCCCGACGCTTTGCGTTCCTACTCGTCGGGCGCATCCACGATCGGGTCGTAATGCGCGTCCTCGAAGCCGAGCAGGTTCCAGGACTGCCGCATATGCGGCGGCAGCGGCGCGCTGACGTCGATCGTGCCCTTGCCGCGCGGATGCGGCAGGACGATGCGGCGCGCCAGCAGATGCAGCCTGTTCTGGATGCCGCCGGGCAATTCCCAGTTCTTGATGTTGAAGTATTTCGGGTCGCCGACGATGGGATGGCCGATATGGGCGGCATGCGCGCGCAACTGGTGGGTGCGCCCTGTCACCGGCTTCAGCGAGAGCCAGCCCAGCTTCTGCGCGGCGGTCTCGACCACGGCGTAATAGGTCACCGCGTGCATCGCGCCGTCGTCGCCATGCTGGGCCACCGCCATGCGCTGGTCGCCGTCATAGGCGTCCTCGCGCGCCAGATAGGTCGAGACCCGGCCCTGACGCACGCGCGGCACGCCGGCGACCAGCGCCCAGTAGACTTTTCGCGCCGAGCGCGAGCGGAACGTCTTGGCCAGCGTCGCGGCGGCGAAGCGCGATTTGGCGATGACGAGGCAACCCGCCGTGTCCTTGTCGAGCCGGTGGACGAGGCGCGGCTTCTGGCCGCTCTTGTCGATCAACACATCGAGCATCTGATCGACATGGCGTGTCGTGCCCGAGCCGCCCTGCACGGCCAGTCCAGCCGGCTTGTTCAGCACGATGACATCGTCGTCCTCGTAAAGCGTGATCGAGCGCAGGAAGCCGAGCGTGTCGTCGTCGGCCTTGAGCGAGCGCGGGCGCTCCCCCTGAGGCTCCAGCTTCAGCGGCGGAATGCGGACCGTCTGGCCCTCCTCCAGCCTGTCCTTGCTGTCGGCGCGCTTGCCGTTGACGCGCAACTCGCCCTTCCGGACGATGCGCTGGATATGGCTGAAGGAGAGCTGCGGAAACCGGTTCTCGAGAAAGCGATCGATCCGCATCTCGTTCTCGTCGGCCGTGACCACGAGTTGCTGCACGCCGGTCGCCAGCACCTGCGCGGTCTGCGCTTTCACCTCCGCGCGCGTCGGCGCGTCAGCGGCGGGCGGCTTGCGCGGCGCCGGCTTTCGGGCTGCGGTGGGTTGCGGCACAGCGCCTCCGGCGGCCACCGTCTCGGCGAGGCGAGGGTCGCCCGTCCCTGGCGCGGCGCGGCGCGGTCGGGGATTGCGAGTCGGCTCGGTCCTGACGACGCGCTCGTCCGGCTCCGATCGGGGCCGGGCCGGGGCGCGGGCCGGGCGGCGCGCATCATGGCCCGGCCGCTTGCCCTTGGGCGCGCCCGAGGCCGGCGGCCTGCCGGAGTTTCCGGTGCGTCCGCCTTTGCCTTTGCCGCCGGTCCTCATGTCAGTCCCCGCATCGCGGCAAGCCCGCCCGCCAGCGCCGCCAGCGAGAGCGCGACCGAGCCTGCGACGTAAGTTATCGCCAGCATCGTCTCGCCGCGCTCCCACAGCAGCATCGCGTCGAGCGAGAACGCTGAAAACGTGGTGAAGCCGCCCAGCATGCCGGTGGTCAGGAAGAGCCGAAACTCCTGCGGCCAGCCCTCGCCGGCCTTGAAGGCGAACCAGCCGGCGACCAGCCCCATCAGCCCGGAGCCGACGATGTTGATCGCGAGCGTCCCGACGGGGAAGCCGGGGCCGAAGGATTTCAGCGAAACGAGATTGACGCCGTGCCGCAGCACGCCGCCGATGCCGGCGCCGAGAAAGACGAGGAGCGTGGAGGTCATGGCGATGGCATAGGGCGTAAGGGCTTGAGGCACAATCTCTTCCTTCTGCCCAGCGGGGAGAAGGAACGCGGCGCTACTCCCCCCGCTCCTCCCTCAGCTTCGCCCAATATTCCAGCCGCTTCCTGATCTCGCGCTCGAAGCCGCGCTCCGGCGGGTCGTAGAAGACCTGCCGGCCGAGCGCGTCCGGCCAGTAGTTCTGTCCTGAGAAGGCGTCGGGCGCGTCGTGGTCGTAGGCGTAGTCGGCCCCGTAGCCCTCCTCCTTCATCAGCTTCGTCGGCGCGTTCAGGATCGTTTTTGGCGGGGTCAGCGAGCCGCGCTCCTTGGCCACTCGCCTTGCCGCCTTGTAGGCGTTGTAGGCCGCGTTCGATTTCGGCGCGGTGGCGAGGTAGATCACCGTGTTGGCGAGCGCGAGTTCACCTTCCGGCGTGCCGAGCTGCTCATAGGTCTCAGCCGCCGCCCGCGCATGGACCAGCGCGTGGGGATCGGCGAGCCCGATATCCTCCACCGCCATCCGCACCAGCCGGCGCGCCAGAAAGCGCGGGTCCTCGCCGGCGTCGAGCATGCGCGCGAAATAATAGAGCGCCGCATCGGGATCGGAGCCGCGGATCGTCTTGTGAAGGGCGGAAATGAGGTTGTAGTGCCCGTCCTGCGCCTTGTCGTAGATCGGCGCGCGGCGCTGGATCACCTCGCCAAGCCCCGCCTCGTCGAAGACTTCGCCGGGCTTTGCGGCGCGCCACAGCTCTTCCGCCAGCGTCAGGGCGGCGCGGCCGTCGCCATCGGCGAAGCTGGCGAGCGCGAGACGGGCCTCGGACGTCAGCGGCAGCTCGCGGTTTTCCAGCAGTTCGGCCCGGCCGAGCAGGAACAGCAGCGAGCCCTCGTCCAGCGCCTTGAAGGTCAGCACGCGGGCGCGAGACAGAAGGGCGGCGTTGAGCGCGAAGGATGGGTTCTCGGTCGTGGCGCCGACCAGCGTGATCGTGCCGTCCTCCATCACGGGCAGGAAGGCGTCCTGCTGGGCCCGGTTGAAGCGGTGGATCTCGTCGACGAAGAGCAAGGTGCCCTTGCCGCCCAGCCTGTGGCCCCGCGCCTGCTCGAAGACCTTCTTGAGGTCGGCGACGCCGGAAAAGATGGCGCTGATCTGCTCGAAGCCGAGATCGACCTGCCCTGCCAAAAGCCGCGCGACGGTGGTCTTGCCGGTGCCCGGCGGCCCCCAGAAGATCAGACTGCCGAGCGAGCCGGCGGCGACGAGACGGGTCAGCGCGCCGTCGGGACCGGTGAGATGCTCCTGGCCCGCAACCTCGGCCAGCGTCGTCGGCCGCAGGCGGTCGGCGAGCGGGCGCGGGCCTGACTTGTCGAGCCCCGACGCAGCGAAGAGGTCGCTCACCCCGGGAAGACCGAGGTCACGCTCTGGCCGGCGCGCGAGATCGTCACTTCCCACTGGCGCCTGCGCTCCTTCAGCGCGGCGTCGAGTTCGCGCGAGGTCGCGATCCGCTCGCCATTGATCGCCTGGACGATGTCGCCCTTCTGGAAGCCGACGCGGGCGGCCGGGCTGCCCTCCTCGATCTCGGCGACGACGACGCCTTCGCCGGCGGTGTCGATCGAAAGCTCCTCGGCGACCGCCGGCGACAGGTTCAGCGCGGTGATGCCGGTCAATGGCGAGCGGCCGGCCAGCACGACCGCGTCGCGCGGGCGTGTCTCGGGCGCGGGACCGAGCTTCACTGGCAGCACGATGCGTCGGCCGCCGCGCAGGACGGTGAGCGAAGTCACGCCGCCGAGCGGGCGGGTGGCGAAGCGGTAGCCGAAGGCCTCCGGATCGTCGACCGAGACGCCGTCGACGGCGAGGATGACGTCCGAGCGGCGCAGGCCGGCTTCCGCGGCCGGTCCCTTGTCGACGACGCTGGCGACGACCGAGCCCGCCGGCCTGTCGAGCCCGAGCCCGTCGGCGACATCGGCGGTCAGCACCTGCAGCCTTGCCCCGAACCAGGGCCGACGCACGGTCGTCGCGCCCGATTTCGCGCTCTCGACCACGACCTTGACCATCGCGGCGGGAATGGCGAAGCCGATGCCGTGGCTGCCGCCCGAGCGCGAGAAGATCGCCGTGTTAATGCCGATGACCCGGCCCTGCATATCGACCAGCGCGCCGCCTGAATTGCCGGGATTGATCGCCGCATCGGTCTGGATGAAGGATTGCGCGTCGCCGACGCCGATCTGCGTGCGCGCCAGCGCCGAAATGATCCCTTGCGTCACCGTCTGGCCGACGCCGAACGGATTGCCGATGGCCAGCACCAGATCGCCGATCTCGACCCTGTCGGAATCGCCGAGTTCGATCGCGCTGAGATCTTTCGCGCTTTTGAGCTTGAGCACGGCGAGATCGGTGCGCGGATCGCGCAGCAGGATCGTAGCCTCCATCTCGCGCTTGTCGGCGAAGGCGACCTTGACCTCGCTCATGCCCTCGATGACGTGGTTGTTGGTGACGACGAGCCCGCCGGCATCGACCACCACGCCAGAGCCGAGCGAACGCTGCACCCGCTCCTGCGGCACCCCGAAACCGCGATCGCCGAAGAAGCGCCTGAAGAACGGATCGTCCATGAACGGGTTCTGGGGGCGTCGCTCGACGCGCGCGCCATAGACATTCACGACCGCCCCGGCCGTCTGCTTCACCACTGGCGCGAAGGAGAGCGAGATTTGCTGGCGCGTCTCCGGCGTCTGTCGCACCGGCGCTTGCGCCATGGCGCTACCGGCACACAATAGCGCGCCGAGGACGGCGAAAGCGAGAAGGCTCTTGCGGGCGGTCATTCGGCGTTCCTCTCGGCGGCATCGGCCGGGACATAGGCTCCGGCCCTGCGCTTTTCCAGCCGCAACGCCGAAGCGGCGCCCATCTGCGGCTATTTCTCCTGCAGCAGCAGCTTGTAGCGCTCGATCTCGCCCGGCACCATGGCCGCGACGAAGGCTGGCGCGAGTTCGTCCGGGCCGGGCGGAACCGACGACAGATCCTTGAATCGGTTCTTGAGGTTGTCGCTGGAAAGCGCTGTGCGCAAAGCCTCATTCAGCCGCGCGATGATCGGCTCCGGCAGGTTCTTGGGGCCAAACAGCGCGTTCCAGCCCTGGGCCTGGAAAGCCGGCAGCCCCGCTTCCGCCGAGGTCGGCACATCGGGCAGGCTCGGCAGCCGCGCCGGCGTGGCAACGACCAACGCCTTGACCTTGGCCCCCTGGACCGCGCCGGACAACGAGGTGGCCGCATCGCAGACGCCGTCGATCTGCCCGCCCATCAGGTCGTTCAGCGCCGGCCCCGCTCCGCGATAGCTGACAAGTGCGACATCGACGCCCGCGGCCTTCACGAAGTTGCGGCAGATCAGGTAGTTCGACGACCCGACGCCAGCATGGCCGAGGCTGACCTTGCCCGGATTGGCCTTAGCGTAGGCGACGAACTCCATCAGCGTCTTCGCCGGGAAATCGAGCTTGAGCGCGATCATCGGCGAGGTCTTGGCGACGAGGCCGATCGGTGCGAAATCGGCATTGGTGTATTTCAGGTCGGGATAGATCGAGTAGGAGGCGGCATTGGTGCCGCTGTTGCCGATGACGATGGTGTAGCCGTCGGGCTCCGCCCGCGAGGCCCGCGTCAGCGCGGTCGCGCCGCCGGCCCCGCCCATGTTTTCCATCACGATGCGCTGACCGAGCACCCGCTCCATCTCCGAGCCGACGAGACGCGCGATCACGTCCGACGAGCCGCCGGCGGCGAAGGGCACGATCATGGTGATCGGCTTGGACGGGTATTTGTCCTGGGCGGCGGCGGGATCTGAAGCGCTCGTCGCAACAGCGAAAGTCATTGCCGCGATCATCGCCAATCTGGTCATCTTTCCCTCCCAAGCGCGATCTTCGCCGCGACGCTTCTCGATCAGCCTAGCGGCGAAAGCAGCGGTGGCCAATGCCGGTGGAAGACAGACCAAACGAAAAAAGGGCGGCCCAAAGACCGCCCTTGAAACATCCTGCGCCGAACCGGAACTCAGGCCGCCTCGTCTTCCGCCGTGAACACCGGGCCGGAATCTTGGCCCTTGGCGTCGACGTCGCGGTCGACGAACTCGATCACGGCCAGCGGAGCGTTGTCGCCGAAGCGGAAGCCCGCCTTCATGATACGCAGATAGCCGCCGTTGCGCTCCTTGTAGCGCGGGCCGAGCACGGCGAAGAGCTTGCCGACGAGCGCGACGTCCTTGATCTGCGCGATCGCCTGGCGGCGGGCGTGCAGGTCGCCGCGCTTGGCGAGCGTCACCAGCTTCTCGACGACCGGGCGCAGGTCCTTGGCCTTGGGCAGCGTGGTGGTGATCTGCTCGTGCTTGATCAGGGCCTGGGACATGTTGGCGAACATCGCCTTGCGATGCTCGGCCGAGCGGTTGAAACGACGACCGCGGAAACCGTGACGCATTGTTTGGCTCCTTCGTTGATTACGCCCCGCCGTGCCACGGCACGGAGCGTCTGGTTGTTTTTAGGCAGTCGGCAATGGGCAGTCGGCAGTCGTGAAGAGGCGTCGATCACGACTGCCTATTGCCGATTGCCGACTGCCGCTCTCAGTAATGCTCCTCGAAGCGCTTCGCGAGCTCTTCGATGTTCTCCGGCGGCCAGCCGGTGACGTCCATGCCGAGATGCAGGCCCATGGTGGCGAGCACTTCCTTGATCTCGTTCAGCGACTTGCGGCCGAAGTTCGGGGTGCGAAGCATCTCGCCCTCCGACTTCTGGATCAGGTCGCCGATATAGACGATGTTGTCGTTCTTCAGGCAGTTCGCCGAGCGGACCGAAAGCTCGAGCTCGTCGACCTTCTTGAGCAGCGCCGGGTTGAACGGAAGCTGCGGCGCGGTCGAGACCGCCTCTTCCTTGCGCGGCTCCTCGAAGGTGATGAACACGGCGAGCTGGTCCTGCAGGATGCGGGCGGCGAGCGCCAGCGCGTCCTCAGGCGAAACCGAACCGTTGGTCTCGATCTGCAGGGTCAGCATGTCGCGGTCGAGGTTCTGGCCCTCGCGGGTGTTCTCGACGCGGTAGGACACCTTCTTGACCGGCGAATACAGGCTGTCGACCGGGATCAGGCCGATCGGCGCGTCTTCCGGGCGGTTCTGCTCGGAGGGGACATAGCCCTTGCCGGTGTTGACCGTGAACTCCATGCGGATCTCGGCGCCCTCGTCCAGCGTGCAGAGCACGAGGTCGGGGTTGAGGATCGAGACGTCGCCGATGGTGTTGATGTCGCCGGCGGTGACCGCGCCGGGGCCGGTCTTGCGAAGGGTCATGCGCTTGGGGCCGTCGCCCTGCATCTTGACCGCGATCGCCTTGATGTTGAGGACGATGTCGGTCACGTCCTCGCGCACGCCGGGGATCGAGGAGAATTCATGCAGCACGCCGTCGATCTGGACGGCGGTGACGGCCGCGCCCTGAAGCGAGGAGAGCAGCACGCGGCGCAGCGCGTTACCGAGCGTCATGCCGAAGCCGCGCTCCAGCGGGCGCGCGACGACGGTCGCCTGACGCTTGGGGTCGTCGCCGACCTTGATTTCGAGCTTGTTGGGCTTTGACAGATCCTGCCAGTTCTTGCTGATCACGACCGCACTCCTGGTGCTTCACATTCAAATGGCGGCGGCGGGCCGCCCCGGACAGGCGCCCCCCGGTGCGGGCGCCCCGATATAGCGTGGC
>JAESFX010000152.1_pt1 | contig 66093 bp, 54 predicted proteins | sample 9269501 | NCBI WGS metagenome assembly JAESFX01 (sample SAMN14515570, study PRJNA621655) | algae metagenome | isolation source: Desmonostoc geniculatum HA4340-LM1 and co-occurring heterotrophs from cave... | place: USA: Maniniholo cave, Kauai, Hawaii | collected 2009-07-28
CGGCCTCGGGAACATCCCGCCGGTCGAGTTCATGGCAAAGAAGGGGCTGGAAATGCGTGCGGCGTAGCCCCAGAAATCAACCTGCGGATTCTCCGAAAGGCCGGAGGAGAGTCGGGTCTCAGGTCACATCCCTTGGGCCGCCTGCGAAAGCGACGCCGAACGTCTGAACTCCGACAACGGCCTGCTCCTCTCCGCCCTATGGGACGCCGCCTTCGACAGGGGCCTTGTCTCATTCACCCATGACGGCGCGCCGATCGTCAGCGAACTCATAAGCCCCGCCGCCCAAGATCAATTGAACTGGAAAGCCCCAATCCCCCTGACGGAACCACAAGCAATCCGTCTCGCCTGGCACCGCCTTCACATATTCGCGGTGGAGAGTTAGTCGAGATCGTCCGCCATTGGGGGCATTGACGAACCGCCTTACTGGTATAAGCGAACAGGCGCTGGCCTCGTTCGCAACGTTCTTTCTGACGATCTGCATCGATCAGGTGGAGTTCATGGCCGGGCTTATGCGCCCTGACATGGGCTTTCCAGCCTGAAGCGCTATCTCGCCTTGGATTTTAAACATCACGACGCTGGAGAGGATGCCCGCGCCTCGGCGGAGGTCGTCCTTCTGGCTGAGGCCGACCGTACCATCAGCCCCGCCCCGCGGCCGATCAAGGTAACCGGGACCGAAACCTCTGATGACTTCGACGTAATCGAATCCGCGTAGACTGGGGCGGCGGGATCGTGGTGATGACCGACCTCGACGGCTCAAGACGCCTCTTGGGCACCTGCGCCGCCGGATTGGCCCAGACTATTCGGAATAGTTCCTCGCGGCTGAGTTGCCTCACGTCCCCGGTCATAGCCATCATCCCTGATCGTCGACGTCATGCAGGTCGCCTGATGCCTCTCCAGCTGGTATACATCAGACCTTTGATGGTTCCATGGGCCTGATGTCAGATGCGCTTCGCACTTTCTAATGAAAAACAACGGATTGAGGCCACACCCGGTGCTTTGGGGGTCTGTCCAGGCTGCAATGCCGAAATGCTGGCGCGCTGCGGAACTAAGAAGGTTTGGCATTGGGCGCATAAGGGCCAACGGCACTGCGATCCTTGGTGGGAAAACGAGACCGAATGGCACCGAGGCTGGAAAAACCGATTTCCGACTAACTGGCAAGAGGTGCCTGCTCGTGACGAAACAGGTGAACTGCATATAGCCGACATCAAGACTCCCTATGGTCTTGTGATCGAGTTCCAGCACTCCGCGATCCAGCCGGGCGAAGTGGCAAAGCGTACGAATTTCTACGATCAAGTGATCTGGATCGTCGATGCAAACCGACGTGCAACAGACCTTACCCAGTATGAGCGGATGCTTTCAGAGCATTATCCGGAGCGTTTTGACGGTGTAGCCATCTACACGGTCTATTGCGAAGAAACCCGACTTCTCAAGGACTGGGGGTCACTGGGCAGAATCGTTGGTTTTGACTTTGGCGGGGAAAATCTGTGCTTGCTTACAGCCGCCCAGGGTCGGAGCCGGTATCTTTTCGATTTCCCCAAGGCGGAATTCGCCCGGTTAGTGACCGAAGGGAAGCCGTTGCCAAAGGTCCAGTTTGGACAGCCCACTCAACGACGCTATCAGCGGCGCAGATTCTAGCCGTCCCTCCCATAAATGGTGGTTATCGCCAGTGACAGAAACGAATGAGTTTTGCCGGTTTCTCCGCACCGCGGACCTTCGCTGCTGAGCTGACAAGCGGCTGTTGTGCGGCTGCTCTGACGGTCGCCGCCACGGCGGAAACCGTGCTACGGTCGCAGCGAAGCTCAGTTTTTCAGGATTGTACCGATGACGACGCCCCGCCCGCAGCCGAAGCCAGACAGCCGAAAGTATCAGGATCTCATCACTGACATCGAGAAGGGCGTCATCAAAATCCCGAAATTCCAGCGCGAGTTTGTGTGGCCGATTGAGAAAACCGCGGCTCTCCTAGACAGCATTGTGAAGGGCTACCCAATCGGCACCTTCATCCTCTGGAAGACCAACCAGCGGATGGCAGACGTGAAGGATGTGGGCAATATCCCCCTGCCCGCCACACCTGATGACCGGCAGGTCGAATACGTCCTCGACGGCCAGCAGCGAATGACCTCGTTGTTCGCTGCTTATCGGGGCGCGAAGATACCGCGTGCGGGGTCAAAAAAGGTAACCGACTTCGCCGACATCTATGTGAACCTCGACCCCACGCTCCCGGAGGATGCCCAGATCGTTGTCCACGAGCTGCCGGATGATGCGCACAAATGTGTGTCACTCAAAGATGTTCTGTCACTGAACCGCGAGGTTGAGAAGCGGCTTGTAGCCAGTCTTGGATTGACCGATGACGACCTCGACGTCGCCGATAAGTTCAAACAAGCCTTCGCAACATACGACTTTAGCCTCGTCACACTGACGCGTGAGGATATCGACAGCGCGATCGAGGTCTTCACACGCATCAACACCGGCGGTTCGGTCCTCACACTCTTCGAGATTATGGTAGCAAAAACCTATGACGAAGAGAGGAAATTCGACATGCAGGCCCAATGGCTGAAGGTCGAAAGCGATCTAGAAGATGTTGGCTACGACGGGGTCTCGCCCTCCACTATCCTTCAATTGTTGGCTCTTGTGCTGGCGGGTGAAGCCAAGCGGGCTACGATCCTCGGTCTGGACAAGGCGAAGGTCATTGAAACCTGGCCAAAAGCAGTAAGCGCCATCAAGAGCGCGGTGGACCATTTCCGCACGGCATATCGAATTCCCGTGTCCGCGCTGCTGCCCTACGACTCCTTGATTGTTCCATTCGCTTACTGGTTCTTCATCAAACGCCACGAGCCGTCGGGTGACGACCATCTGCGTATGAGGCAGTTCTTCTGGCGCTCAGCGCTCAGCTATCGGTATTCGTCAGCCGTGGAATCGAAACTCGCTGCCGACAAGCGCGCGATTGACGACGTCATCGCCGGGGGGCCGGGAACCTGGGACATCTCCGTTAACATCGGCGGCGCGGAAGGCCTGATTGGAACGAATTTCGCGACAGGCAACTCTCTTTGCAAGGGAATCCTTTGCCTGCTCGCCTTTGAGCAGCCCCGTAACTTCCACAACGACGGAACCGTCCTGCTGGATAACAGCTATCTTAAGATCGCCTCCTCAAAGAACTTCCACCATTTTTTCCCGAAGGATCACCTGCGCACGAACGGTATCGGCGATGCTAATTCGGTCGTGAACATCACTTTGATCGGAGCCGATCTGAACAAGCGTCAGATCAATTCAAAGCCGCCCAAGGTCTACATCCCGAAGTTCGAAGCTTCGAACCATGCGATGGCGTCTACGCTCGCGACACACCTGATCGATAGGCAGGGTATGGGCATCGATGAAGACGACTATGGGACCTTTTTGGACGCCCGTGCAGCAAAGCTATGGGCAAAGATCCACGAGCGGATCCACCCCAAGCTCTCATCCTCGGCTGCGCCTTAGAGCCCGGAACGACCGTTCGTTGTCTCGAGCACCAATGGCCCGATCCAGGATAGTAACCCCATGACAAAACCTTCGTGCCAAAAACGGTGCGGAACCGGACCCGAAGCCAGATCGAAGATTGCTGCCAAACCCCTGCCATCAGACGGTCATCTTGGAAAGTTCCGGATGCCCAGAAGCGGTCGCGTATCGCCATTGCCGACATCGCCACGGAAGACTGAACAAGCCTCGGGCTTCGGGTCCAGGAACATTACCATTTCACCCATGCTGACATCAACGTGGGCGAAAGCCTTGTTCGAGAGCAGACGATCAGGGTTGACCCGGCTGAAACCCTTACTCTGCAGATATTCTGTGATGCACGGATGCTGGAAGAGCAGGACTACCGTGCTTATCGAGGGTAGCTACCTCCGCCTCTCGCCAGGTTTCATCTAGTTTTTCTTCCTTACCAAACCTCGCGCAGCTAAACATAAGCTTCCGCGCGGTGCGGTACCGATTGACTTTTCGAGTGTTTGAGGGCATATAGGGTCTAACACACCCGCCACGCCTCTCAACGATGCGCAACAGGCGGGTTTTTTATTGACTAGAGTTCCTTTCCAGAAGCCTGCCCTGAGCGTCGTGGCGCAACTTGGGTTGCTGCAACAGCGCGGGATGACCGTTGCCGACCCTGCCAGGGCCGAGCACTATCTTCGCTTCATCGGTTACTATCGTCTGTCTGGCTACTGGTTTCCCTTCCAGTATCGCGACGGCTCCTTGGCCCATGACAACTTCAGACAGGGCACGGACTTCGAGAACGTACTCGACCGCTACGTCTTCGACCGCCGGTTACGCTTGCAAATCATGGACGCCGCCGAACGGATTGAGGTTGCTGCCCGCACCACCATATCCAACAAGATGTGCGAACTGTTCGGGCCTCATTGGTACCTTACGCCCGGTCACTTTGTGGCCGGTTTCCACCATGCGGATTTCCTGCGGCGCGTGCGGCAGGAGACAGGCATCTTACCTCTCAACATACACAAGCAATCGGATTTCATCCGGCACTACCTACAGAAGTACGACAATCCGCCGGAACCGCCCAGCTGGATGGTCTTTGAACTGCTGCCGTTCGGCAGCGTCTCCGTCGTGTTCGCCAATCTGCTCGATGCCGAGAAGAAGGCGATCGCAGCGGACTTCGGACTACCGCGTGACCGACTGCAATCCTGGCTCCATGCTGTTTCGCATCTGCGTAACCTTTGCGCCCATCACAGCCGCGTTTGGAACAGGGAGTTCGGTGTCGCTCCGTCTGTGGCCAAGACCGAGAAGCACCACGTGGTCCAGCCGAAGCGCTTCTACAATCATGCCGTAGCTATCCAAACTCTATTGAAGAAGATATCCGGAGATACGCACTGGTCCGACCGCCTTCAGGTCCTCCTTGTCGAGCACCCAAACATACCCCTTCAACTGATGGGGTTTCCGCCGAACTGGTCCGAGCAGGGGATCTGGCTCTAGCATCTGACCCGCAGAAGCCTTGCGGAAACGGTCCTGTACTTCCAAGTCGAGCATTCACCGGGGTTAAGCAAGTCGAACCGAGCGGCGTAGGTCAACAAAGGATCTATTGTTCGCTCACGCGGCCAAAAGTCAGATCTCGAAGATGTCCATTAATCAACTCAATCCAAATGCTGGTGCGATCACGTTGTCCCAGATGTCACCTCCTACACGACCGTGAGACCCACCTGTGTTGATGTCTTCAAATGTGCCATCTGATAAAGCGGCCGCGGTCGGTACATATCTAGCCGTGAGTTGATCAACGACGATCTCCGTCGCTGGAAAGGTTTCCCCAAATGCCCGAAGGTTCGGTTCAAGCTCATAGATGATGTTCGCCGGAAGAGAACCACTGCGAGCCATCAACTGTGCCCGAATTTCAGCACTGACTACGTCTATTGGTGTGGGCTTGGTCTTGCGGCCGACTTCATCCAAAATGATAAAAGGAATGTACGGCTCGATGATATCCCCCGTCCATCGCTGCCGCTTTATTGAAGCGTCCAGAACAACGAACGGAGGGGCACAAACCCATGTATGCCCGAGTTTAGCCCCAGGAAAATCTCGACGATCTACTGTATGAAGTCCCCGCCAGATATCTTTTCCCTTAACCTCGAAAGTCGCGCTGCCCACAATGCCAACGGACCAGACGCCAAGGCGATCCAAACCCTTTGTAAGGAGCGAGCAGGCCATTTCGCATGACCCTTCCAATCCGTCCTCCGCCAAGACCGTGGCAACCAGTTGGGCGAGTCTGGGTACTGTTGCCCGAACGTGGGCATCGTAATCCTGGTCCCGAGGGCGTAGCATCACCCACCTTGCATAGTCCTCTATCAGCGTGGGGTTGTGTCTTTCGGCTGCATGAAACGCCGGTCGATCGGTAAAGCCAAACTCTCCGGTGTTAATCCCCAAGCCTGAAAGTTGCCGGTCAAGACGATTAAACTCATCGGCGTGCATCTGTTTGCGGTGCTTTGCCTGTCCCATTTAGGAGCTCCCTATCAGCCGCAACTTCCTGCCAAGCTTATACGGGAGTACATCAGAATAGGTCTACAGAAGAACCAGATGCGCTGTGACAAAAACGGTCGTTTTTGTCCCGGCCATCTGCCCAGCCCCGCATCAAGGACTTAAGCCGGACAGAAACCCATGACAAAACCTTCGCAGTTTTGGGAGGTTTTTGGCACACTGTGGCACGCCCGCCGGTCGCATAGCGTTCCATGTCTTCGCCTCGATCGCCCAGTTCGAGCGGGAGCAGATTTCCGAGAGGACAAAGGAAGGGCTCGAGGCCGCCCGCAAGCATGACCGGGCCAGGGGAAGACCCCCTGCCCTATCCACCGCTCAGAAGGTTGAGGTGCGGTGCATGCGGGACGACGAGCTGCGGCCCCTCCCGGAGAATGCGCAGCACTTCAGCGTCAGTCCGAAGACCGTCAGGCGCGTTAGTCCCGTGGACTAGTTTCCAAGGAAAGGAACTTCGATCCTTTCCCCTACGGCCATGCTGGGGGAAAGTGGTGTGAGGCATTTTCCAGTATCAATCTTCGCGGTGAAGCCCCCGCCGCCATTGTAGACGCCCACCATCGTCAGCTTCCCCACCGTGATGGCAATAACGACATCTTGCGGCGCGTGACGAAGTTTCACGTTGATGGTGACCTGGTCCGAGACAATCGCGACCCCGTCGCCATCCTCGCGGTCCCAGGAGCTCAGCGTCACCTCAACAAGCGTCGTGCGCCCTGCCTCGATGGCGGCACACAAGGCTTGCCGGTCCGTGGGGGCCAGGAGGATGTCGGCACGAAGGCGGAGCCGGTGGGCGAGGTCCGGTCTGGTGGCTATCGTGTTTTCGTCCACCTTGTAGAACACCGGCTCGGTGGAACCATCGCGCTGGTATTTTGGCCGACCGTCGCCGCGCCACTCGACCGCCCGACGCGCAGCCTCGACGCAGTTGTCCAAGACCGTGGCGAGCGTGCCGTCCATGGTCTCAAGCCGCAGCGACAGATATGGGGCCTTTTGCTTCCGGCAGTCAGCGCGACACTGCAAGTACTGCCCGCTCGGCCTGGGTGCGATTTCCCTCGAAACGTAGCTCGTAGAAACCTGGCTCAAGTAAGACCGCTAGCGTCAGGGCGAGCGAAGGCACCGCAGGTCCACTATAGTGTATCGGCAGGGCCGCGACCTCGGGCCTCTCCAGAGCGGCAGAATCAGTTATGCGGTCGAAGACCAGCCGCCCCTCGAGTCGCTGGATCGGAGCTTCGGCCGAGATCACGACCTCGACCGGGGATCCATGCGCGAAGACTTGACGCTGCAACGATAGAGACACCTGATCGTCAGCCCCAGAGGCTTCGACTGGTACCCCTGCATCTTCGCCGAACAATCGGAAGAAGACCCGTTTGAACGGATTGCCACGAAAGACGTTAGCATGCTCGTTGATAACCACCTGCTTCTGCACCGGGTGGGGCAGCGAACTCCACATCGGGACGGTGCCGTCGCCCGCGTCTGGCGTTGTGACTACGTCGCGCTTTAGGCTGGTCACATTGACGCGGGTGACGGTCTTGTGCCCTGCGCCACTGAAATAGAAGTAACGGACATCTGGCGGTCTATGGCCCGCGTTCAGCGCGTCGTGCAGCGCTCTGGTGCGGGCGACCAGTGCCGGCTTCATTCCCAGCCGGGCCGCCACTGTCGGATCGTAGAAGTCGAGTGGAGCAAGCTCTGCTCCAACTTCGGTGTTCCAGCAGGCGGCTTCGCCCGGAGCTGGCAGCAATTGATACCCAGAAGGATAGGCTGGGTTCTCTGACAGGGTCTTGAAATCCCTCGCAGAAATGCCGAGAGCCGAGTCGAGGCCAAGTACCCGTGCCAGCGCCAGCGGAGCGCCGTTGTGGGGAGTGGCCAGTGCGATGAACCTTGTTATCCGACTAAACCAGGGACGAGCGCGGTAGCGGTCCGTCTCGAGCAAAAGGCGCGCAATCAGCCCGCCCATCGAATGGGCGACGATGGCTATGGAGTCGGCCGACACGTCGTCCAAACGCGCGGCCAGCCCGTCGGCCAAATCGAACAGATCCCGGCGCCAATCATAGGGATGTTCGACCAGCCGCTTGTCGCCCGTTTCGCCGTAGCCAAGATCGCGGAACAGGTCCTGCAGCGGCGAATAGAAATCGACGCAGCTGACATTCGCTATTACTCGCGTTGCCACCACTGACGGGTCCTGCAAGGCGTTGATGCGATTGTAGCCGAATATCGTCTCGGCCACCTTGGGCGGCCAAACGACTTCACGACCCAGTTTCAGTTCGGTTCCCATGATCCCGGGAACAAAGACGATGGCCCTGTCCATTTAATCAACCTCGCTGCAAAGGGATGCTTCAATGCAAGCAAGTCTTGCATCGAGCGGCCGAACAGGTCGAGTCCCAATGCGGGTCTGGGTTGTGTATCCGGCGCAGGTGAAGCGGCCTACGATCTCACAAATGGGGTCTCCCAAGAAAGCCTTTTGCGGGAATCGTTTTCGGCGGTAATCTCGCCCTACGTGCATTTTTCGGCGTTAAGTATTTCATGGATGGCATATATGGGCATTCGTCTGGAGGCTTCGGGTTTCCTTTCGTCATTGGACCGGGATCTAGTAGCGGCGGCCCGCGACAAGGTTCGTTCCGCGCAGCAACCGAGGCTTTCGCTGGAGGGGTATCGGGGCCCGCTGGCAGAGGGAACGGCGGACCGCGTAATCTTACCAGAGGCTAATCTGCAGCTCAGTCTTGAGGCGATCGTCCTGTCCGAGGTGCGGCCGCCGCTTCTGGTGCATTCCGGAACCTTCGTCCCGCCTGAAGACCCGCTGCCGCCGGTGCGGAAGTTACTGACCGAGTTGCAGGAATCGCCGCAGCGCATGGCGGGCATTCACGAGGCCATCGCTCTTGTGGGCCGCATCGCCTTTCTAAACGTGCCGGGCCGGGGGCATCATGGCACCGGCTGGGTAATCCGCCGGGAAGGCCCAGACAGTGCCGTCATTGTCACTAACCGCCATGTGGCAGAGGCCTTCGCCTATGCTGACGGGCGCGGCGCATATGCCTTCCGGACACTGCCGAATTACAACGACATGGCACTGGAGCTTGATTTCCGGCAAGAGCACGGAAACCCTGAGCGACTGGATGTCCCGGTGGTTGAGGTGCTGTTCATGGCGCCCGCGCGGGGCCCAGACATTGCCCTTCTGCGAGTGCGCGGCACGGTGATGGAAGACTTGCCAATAACGGAGGCCTGGGTGCCGACGGTTGGCGAATTGCGAGACGGGATGCCAGTCGGCGTGGTTGGCTATCCGGGCTTCAGCCACGATGCAGACCCGGTCCAGCTTCAGACCTATTTCCGGGGAATCTTCGACGTAAAGCGGATTGGCTTTGGCGTTGTGCGCGAGGCCACCGTGGGTGACAGCGACTTCACCCATGACGCGACGACACTTGGAGGCAACTCGGGCTCGGTCGTGTTCGACACCGAAACGGGCGCGCTGGTCGGGCTGCACTATGGCGGCGTCACCGGTACGGCCAACTATGCCGTGCGGATATCGGAGGTGATGGCGGCGCTGCACGGGCTCGACCCGCGCAGCGTGGCGGTCGGCCCCTCTCCTGCCGTTGGGGTGCAGCTCGAGGCCATTTCGGTCAAGGGACAGTTCGCCGGGCGCGACGGGTATCAGCCCGGTTTCCTTGGCATCGAGCACCTTCTGCCGCCAATTCCAGGCCCCAAGCATACCCTGGCCGACGCCACCGATGATGACACCGGTGCAAGGACGACCGAGCTTAAGTACCGCCATTTCTCGATCTGGATGAGCGCCGACCGCCTGCTCCCGCTGGTCACCGCGGTCAATATCGACGGGATGCAGTCCAAGCGGCTTGGTCGTTCGGACAAGTGGTTTCTCGACCATCGCCTGCCGCGAGAGGCTCAGATCGACGACCGGGGCTACAAGAACAACCCCCTCGATCGTGGCCACATGGTCCGGCGCGAGGATCCAATCTGGGGCGACCTTTCCCATGCCGCCGAGGCGAATGCCGACAGTTTCTGCTTTACCAACGCCGCCCCCCAGCACAAGGCTCTGAACCAGCAGGATTGGCTGCGGCTTGAGGAGTACGTCCTGTCGGCGGCGCGGGTGCGTGGACTGAAGGTAAGCGTCTTCACCGGGCCGGTTTTCCATAACGGCGATCTGCTCTATCGCAAGATCGTGCAGATTCCTCGGGCCTTTTGGAAGATCGTGGCCTTGGTCGATGACGTGACCGGCGCGTTGTCGGTTACAGGTTATGTGCTGACGCAAGGCGATCTGATCCGCGATCTGATGCAGGAGTTCGTCTATGGCGACTTCCTTAGTTATCAGGTGCCCGTCAGCCTGATCGGTCAGGTGACGGGCCTTGGTGTCGATCACCTGGCAGTACATGATCCGCTACCCAGGCGCGCCGCCGAGGAGGGGGCCGCAAACCGGCCGTTCCGCCTCGTGCGCGGTCCGAACGATCTTCGACTGTAGGGACCACAGAAAAGGTGCAAGGCATGGAAATAGACACCGACGCCCCGACTCCCCTTACGCCCAGCGCCATGGCCGAGATGTTAGGCTGGCGCGAGGACCCGCCAGAGGATGCCGCGCCTGCGGTAGTGCCCGAGGCGACACCACTGACCCAGCCTTGGCCTGACGTGATCTCGCAGCGCGGACGCGATTTTTGCGTCCGGTGGGAAACCGGCGGGCAGGCCTATTACGAGCAGGTCATCAAACGCCGGCCGGTCTGGCCCGGTTTCGCCTCGGGCGTCACCATTGGCTGTGGATATGACCTTGGCTATCACACGCTGGCGCAGCTGCGCGCCGACTGGGGAGGGAGGATTGGCGCGGCCGATCTCTCCCGGCTCGAAGCGGCCGTTGGCCTGAAGTCGGTCGATCCCGGCCGGGCGGCCAAGGTGGCCCGGGCGCGGGCCTTCGTTTCGGCCTTTGCCGATATCCGGATCGATTGGGACGTCGCCATCGCGCAGTTCGACACCTCCAAGATGCCCGCGCTGGTGTCTGAGCTTTACCGCGCACTGGACAACCTCGATCGGCTGCATCCGCACGCCCGCGCGGCCCTGCTGAGCCTGACGTTCAACCGCGGTTCCGGCGGTTTCCGTTCCGCCAAGGACCGTTTCCGCGAGATGCGTGCAATTGCGCAGGCGATGACCCAGGGTACACCCGATGCGATCGCAGGCATCCCGGCACTGTTGCGCGCAATGCGGCGAATCTGGGGCCCGGATTCAAGCTTGTCGCAGCGGCGTTCAGAAGAGGCCGATCTGTTCGAGGCAGGGTTGGCTGAGGCGGCACTGCGCGAGGCCGTGGCGCCCGCGCCAATACCCGAGTCTGCTGCTGTAAATCCAGTGGAACGCCACGACGACGTTCCCGACCAGACTGATAGTGACCAGGGAGACACCTCTGGCCTGGTTATCCCCGAGGCAGCCCCCGACCTGTCGTCAGTGCGCTGGAACCCCAATGATGACGAGCAGCCCGACTACCGCCACCTGCCCCGCAATGGCACGACGGGAAGTTTCACTCTGGACGCCGCGGTGCTTGAGGCTCTAGTACGGCTGAACCAGTTCGACACACTGCCTGGCCTTCTGGTCTTTGCCCTGCGCGGCGCCCGAATCGAGGGGGCCGATGCTCGCGAGGATGTGACCGAGGTAATCCTGTCCGACATCCGCCCCGATCATCGCGACTTTCGCTGCGTGATGGGAGTGCTGAACCGCGAGACCGGGCGCCTCTGGGCCTATCGCGCCTCGACCGTACCCAATGCGAAGGCGGTGCTGGGCTGTTTCAACCTAGCGCAGGCGGGGGCGAGCCTATCGGGCAATATCCTGCCTACGGGCTGCTACACCTACACCGTGGGCACCCACAAAGCGGGCCACCCGACGCGCGAGATCCGCGGTGTCCTGCGGCTATCGCGCAGCGCGACGGGCGCCTCCGAGGTGGTGGTTCTGCGGTCGATCACCGACACAGTCTACGACCGCCGCGACCTTTGGGATCTTTGCGCTCCCGCCGACAACATCCATCCCGGGCGGCTGGCCTCAGGCTTTTCGTCCGAAGGTTGCCTGACATTCCCCGGCAACTATCGGATGGCGGACCGGTCGCACAGCGGGCTGTGGGCCGCTTTCCGTCGGGCGCTTGGCCTTGGCGCGGTTTCCGCGGCGGCCGAGGACGGCCGCCAGTTCTCATGCATGCTGCTGACGGGTCTCGACGCGGCCATCGCGTCCCGCCTGCGCGCGGCGGGACACCTGAACGACGACGCCGTTTCCGGTTCGGCGCTGGCCAGGTTACGCTACGGCTCGCAGGGACCGGAAGTCGCGCGGTTGCAAGGCCTGCTCGGGCTGGCGCCCGATGCTTCCCAGAAGCTGGGTCCGGTCACGCGGCAGGCGCTCATCCAGGCGCAGCAGGAACGGCTGGGCTGGGCGGACGGCATCTGGTCAGCCGAGATGGAGGCGGCCCTGCGGCTTTAATTGGCATGCCCCGCGCCGAGGTGGCAAGGGGCCGGGAGAGAAGGGGAAAGGAACTGGACATCGCGACAGGCCCGGAAACGAGACTGGCCGACAATGGAACGATCGGTGTGTCCGGTTGGCCTGACAGCGCGGACCACCGGCAGATCCGTCGTTGGGTCGTTCGGCTATTGCGCCCCGGCCTGGGTTCGGGAAGTGGCATCCTCGTCGGGCCCGACCTCGTCCTGACCTGCCGCCATGTTCTGCAGGACCTGTTCGGCGCCGACGACCCCGGCTCCTTGGCCGCCGCTGCCGAGGTTGTCGCGACCGTGGGACTTCCCGCTGCGGCGGGCGAGTTGTCCGTTACCCGCTATCTGCGGCTGGCGCCCGACGGGCACGGAACTCTCACCGGTCCGGCTTGGGATGCATTGTCGGAATCGGGGAGGAGTAATCTCGACTTCGCGCTCCTGCGCCTGGACGACGATCTCGGCCCTGGCGCGGATTGGCTGAGCTTTCAAGAGTTCCAGTCACCAGACCGTTTGGCTGCCGGGGCGGCCGGAGCGGCAATCGGTGTCTTCATGTATCATTTCCCCGATCCAGCCGACGGCACGCCCTATATCGAGTCGCGCTTGTCCAAAGCCCAACTTCCGCAGGACTGGAACTTGGCCGACGGGCGCATCGCGCACCGAGTGGCGAGCGAGAAGGGGTCGTCAGGCGCCATGCTATTCGCCACGGTCGACGGGACCCGGCCGTTTCCGATCGCGCTGCACCGGGGGCGCGTGATCGGTGCGCCCGACAAGCAGGCAGTTGCACTTTCGGCGATCCTGCAGGCCATACAAACGACCGACCGGCAAATGTTCCGGCAGCTTTCGACCCCGCCTTCCGAACTTCGGCGTCAGCGCGAGGTGCAGCGGCTGGCCGCGCCGCAAGTGGAGCTGGCGCGCTACCTGATGGACCGTGACGTACAGGCCAAGGCCGCAGTCGGTGGAACCGTCGCCCGCGCCAAGAAAGTGCAGCCGATATTCGAAGGCACCTCGGCGGAAATGGCGCTGTTCCAAGCCCGCCTCGCCACGTTCGACCTGCCCTTACGACACCTACCCGACCCATCCGAGCAGCAAAGCCTCCGGTGCCGCACTTTGGCCGGGGTTCTGGCGACGATCGCCCCTGAAAAAGGACTTCCCCGATGGGGAATCGAGAACCTGGGCGGCGATGGCTGGCTGCGCGACGGGTCCGCGTCGGCGGTCCGGATTATTCTCGACCGCATGGCGGACGCCCTAGCGCTTGGGGCGTCGGTCCTTTTGACGGCGCAGGTCGATATCCAGCGCATGGCCGATTACAGCGCGCTTGAGGATCTGCTCCTTGCCCTTAGCCGGGCCATGCGGGGACCCGAGGGAGCGGCGGATGCCCTTATCGTGCTCTGGATCAGCGACGGCGAGGTGTCGCACCGGCTGCGTGCACAGGGCAGAGATGTGCTTCGTCGCCTTTGGGACGGGCGGGCGGTTCAGCCGACGGTTGGCGTGCCCGTGCAACTTTCGGCTCTAGCTCAGGCCGATCTCGGCCCTTGGGCCGAGGACATCGCAGGTGCGTTCGACATCCGCAAGCCTGAGATCGACCTGGCGATCCGTACCGCCTGGGAAGAGCTCGACCGCGCTGCCCAAGCTCAGGCTCGAGTGGCGCGCCACCCGTTCGAACAGGTAGCGCAGGCGCTCGACCCACCTTTGAATAGCTGGGTCCACCTTCACTTCCGACGCAACTTTGAGGCAGCGAGGCAGCGAACATGACCGGATTTGGAGTTTTCAGCCGTGCCGCAGACCCCGATCCCGAAGCGCGGCTGCTTGTCAACGGAGAGCCCTCGAGTGAAGGGCTAGGCTATGAGTTCTCGCCCACGCTTGTAGCAGCCATCGACGTCGCTCTCTGGCTTGGCCGCCCGCTTCTGGTGACCGGAGAGCCAGGCTCGGGCAAGACCACGCTCGGCTATGCGGTGGCGCGCCGGCTGGGGATCGAGCGGGCTTATCTCTTCGTCACCAAATCCACGTCCGAGGCGCGTGACCTCTTCTACCGCTACGATGCGCTGGGACGGTTCCGCGACGCACAAGCGCGGCAAGCGACCGATGCGGCAGATTATTTGGCCTATCAGGCACTTGGCGCGGCCATTCTAGATGCGCACGAGCCTTCGACTATCACGACCCTGAGCGTGGGGCGAAGCCACGGTTGGACGCCGCCTGCCCGGCCCTGCCGTTCACTGGTCGTTATCGACGAGATCGACAAGGCCTCGCGCGACTTCTCCAACGACATCCTTGTCGAAATCGAGAAGCTGCAGTTTGACGTGCCTGAACTGACAACCACAGTGGATGCGGCGCGTCGGGTGCCGCGCAGCCCTGTCTTCCCCGATCCCGCGCTGAGGCCCGTTGTCTTGGTCACTTCGAATGCCGAGCGTCCTTTGCCTGATGCCTTCCTTAGGCGCTGCGTCTATGTCGAGGCGCAGTTCCCCGATGACGACCGCCTGATGTCGATCCTGAGCTCAGTGTTGGACAAGCGGTTAGGGAAGGGTTGGGACGGCCCGCCGGGCGCAGGCGGACTGATCGGTCAGTTGATCGAGCGGGTCCGGAGCTTCCGCGCCGAGCCAGGGGTGACAAAGCCGCCCGGCCTGGCCGAGGTCATCGATGCGGCCCTCGTACTGGCTGCGCCGCCGGTTGGAACCGGCCGGTGGGATATGGCCAAGACCGCCCTAGCCAAGACGCACGAGGACCGCCTGCTTTGGGCCGAACGGTTCGAGTCCGGTAACTCGGCCTTAGGATAGGCACCATGTCGGACGCGGTCAGACTGCAGGTGACGGAGCCCGAGTTTCTGGCCTTCTGTTCCGCGCTTGCGGATGAGCGCGCGGCGGCGGGAGCAGGTCCCGCAGCCCGCATCGGGATCGTCCAGCGGGCCGATACACTGGCGGTCATTGCGGCCCTGAACGACAGCGGAGGCTGGCTGGTGACCGGCGAACCGCCGGGTTCAGAAACTGCCGAGGCGGTGTTCGCGCGGCATCTGGCTCCGATTCTTTGCGAAAGCCCTGCGATGCAGGCTGCCCTGCGCCGTGTCCTCGCGCGCAACCAGATGCCCGGGGTCTTCAAGCCCCCGCTGCCCCACCAGACGGCCCCCAAAATAGTCGACCGATTTGAGTCGCCGCCAAGCTGGCTTGAACTCTACTGGACCCTTCTGGCTGCCGAGTTCCGCTGGCGTTGGTTCCGCCTGCGTTCGTTCCTGGGGTCGCGCCTTGGCCGCGTGACCGTCGGTGCGGGGGCGGTGGCGGTGGTGGCGGCCGTTGCTGCCCCCGGCGTTCAGCTACAAATCACGTCTTTCTGTGCCTCAGTCGATCTGGCGGCATCGCGGTCAGGTCTGGCGGTCTGGATCTGCCCGAACGGGACGGGGTCCGGTGAAGTCGTCGACCTGCCGGTCGATCGGCTTGAGACGATCAGCCCTGGCCAAAGGGAGGTCGGCCCGTCCACAACAGACGTCGACGCAATCCCGGCGGACATTCAACTCGGCCCGCTGCACCGGGCGCTGACGGCACTGGAGCGCACCGGCTTCGACCGCTCACCCGCCCAACTCGCCGAGCATCTTGCCGCAACAGGGTCGGTCGGCCTCGATCCAGCGCTTTATCTTGACGCCATGCTGAGGCGCTGGCCATTGGCCGCCGACCATCCGATTCCGCGCAGCCGGGTCGGTGCACTGGCCGTTGTAAACTTCGGCATGGCGGCAGCCGACCTCGAGGGTAATACGGGAGCTCTGGAAGCGATCCAGAGCCGCTTGCCAGGCCTAACGCAGCCCGAACCAGGCGAGTGGGTCACGCTGCCCGATGGAACCGTGCTGCCCGACGCTCCGCAAGATGAGGACGACCGTGACCTGTCGTTGCGCGGTCTGTTCGACATCGACCCCCGGCTTGCGCGGCTTTCCGTGGACGAGGTGGTTTTGGGCGTATGGTCTCTAACACCTTTCCCCGCCGACATTACCCCTGGACTGAGTGACGGCGCCCCCCCGGGCGAGGTTCAGTCCCTGCGGACAAATCAGCAGCGATTTGACCAACTCAGTTCTGGCTTGGCCGAGCCCGTGTGGGACGAGGACCTGCGGCTTGTCTACCCGCTCAACACCCTGCAGACCTTTGCAGATGCGCTGTTGTCTCGATTTGGCGTTGATCCAGGCTTCGATCCGACTGGGACCGAGACGGTGACGCTAAACGCTATCGTAGCTGTGATCCGTGCCAGCCTCGAGGCCGAGGCCCCGCTTGATGGCTCATTTCGAGCCGTGCTTGTACCCTGGCCGGCCGAGGTCGGATTGGTACTGATAACGCCTGTTCTTCTTGCCCTTGTCTGGGCGTGGCTCGGCTTCGCGGCGGCGCTGCGCCGGGAACTGGCACGCTTTCCCCGAGTGCCGCCACCGCAATTCCATCTCGTGGTACCCGCCCCAGACCGTGAGGCGCCCGCCTTGGCCCTTGCAGCGCGCAGGCTCGCGCCACAGCTGCGCCACACCTTGCCGCGGGAGACGGCCTCCCTTGATGTCGAGGCAACCCTTGCACGGACGCTGAAGCAGGGGGGCTATTTCTCGCCGGTCCTGCGGACCCGCCGTGACGTCGCGAGCCATGTGGTGCTGATTCATCGCCGCACCATGGCCGAGCACGAGCCACGCCGAATCGCGGCGCTGCTGGGGCAGTTGCAGGCGGCCGGCGTCTTGATGGTGCTCTATGAATATGCCGCCGATCCATCCCGAGTTCGCCCCTTCGGACAGCCGGGCGCTCCGGTGCGCGATCTGGTCAGCCTTTTGCAGGAGTTTCCCAATGCGCGTCTGATCGTTGTGACGACGGGCGAAGAGTTCGTGGGCTCCGGCGCTTATGGAGCGTCGGCCAACAGTATCCGGGCAATCTGCAGCTGGCAGCACCGGGCGGTTGTGACACCGGTGCCGATCGCTGCCTGGGGGATGCGGGAATGGGCGCTTTCTGTCCGGCTGGGCGCCCCCCTTGGCCGGGCAGGTGCCGACGGGGTGCCCGACCTTGCGGAGATCTTTCCGTCCGATCCACAAAGTCCGCGACGCGGCCCTGCAGCTGCGCCTCTAGTTGCCGAGCCGGGAGCGGCTGCGGGATGGCTGCGGCGCATGCGCGAAAGGCTGCTTCATGGTGACCGGGCGGTGCCGCTGCCTTCGATCCTCGTGATGGGTGAGGCCGAGGCTGCCGTTCCACGTGGATCGGCCCCCGATCGGATTGAGGCGCAGGTCGCAAGCCTCCGGCGCTGGCTCGGACCCAAAGGTTTTCTCTGGCTGCAGGCTTGCGCGAGCTATCCGGTGCTGCGCTATCCCCTGACGCGCTGGCTGGGAGAGCAGCTTTTTGGCCCAGCGGCGTCGCCGACCACACTCGCTCAGTTAACTCAGCTTCCCTGGTTCACAGTAGGGCGGATGCCGTCCGCCCTTGTGCGGCGTCTACGGCAGGACGTCAGCGCGACGGACGCTGCGCGGATCGAGGATATCTTCGCCGACTTCTTCGAGCTCCATGCGGTCGAAGGCCCGTCACCAGCGCAGGATGCCGGGCACCGCTACCTTGGCGACCAGATTACCTTCGAGCCCGACGCCCTGTCCACTGACATTCCGGGAGCGCGGCAACTGCCCGCCAAGTTCGCCGCTGATCCCGAGGCCGAGACCGCCCGGCTGCGTCGCGTAAGGTTGGCAGTCATGGCGGATCGGGTGGCCGTGGTGGTGGCGACAGCCCTTCTATCGGCGGCCCTCTGGGCGGTCTGGCCGGAACGTGGTGCACTGCCCCTTCCACCAGGGGCTTGGGTGCCGGTGGCAGCCCTCTTGCTGTTGTGGGTCGTCGCTGGGACCATTGCTTTGCTAGGTGTCGCAGCTCTGCGGCGTGCTCGTCGCGCCTTGAATGTGTCATTCGGGCTGTCACGCGAGGGGGACACAGCATGAAAACGTCCCCTCCCTTAGCCGATGCCCAAAAGAGGTCCGGCGCGGCAGCCGCCACACCACTCAGTGCGATGGCCCACCTGCGCCACGACCTTGCCGCACTGAACGCGTCCCCGGCGCGTCCGCGCGACACGCTTCTTGCACTGGCGTTGCTGTCCCTCATTGTCCTAGCTGCCGGCACTGTTGTCGCCACGCTCGCAAGGCCAGTATCCCGGCTACAGGGGATCGAGCAACCGGTCTCTTCCTTGCGTTGGGTGGATGATGATTTGCTTGAACTTGGCACCGTGGGGCTGGGTGTCGTGACGTGGCAAGTGTCCAGCGGCACCTTGCAGGCAGACGCGGACCCTGATCGCGCGGACCTCACGGTGCTTTCCCTTCCGATGCTTCCACCTGGGGCAGTCTACGAGCATCGCCCGGCAGTGACGCTGCTTGCCACGCCTCTTGCTATGGACGACTCCGCGTTCATGCAGCGGGCTTTGGAGGCCGAGGGACGGCTGCCGATTCTCGGCTTCCGCGGGATGCAGAGCGATCCGGACGTGCAGATACACTATGTCGCGCAAAATCTAGCTGTCGGAGCCGACGCGATTTTATGGTACACTACAGCCCACAGCGAAGGCCTGCAGCTACAGTGGCTTTCGACGGCGGACGGCTCCGTCATCGAAAAGGGCATCGATTATTCCCTCGCGGATGCGCAGACGCGCGTTACGGCGATGGCGGCATCTCCGGCAGGCGAGGTTGCTCTGACCGGGGATGAAAATGGATCCGTCGCCATAGTAGACCTTTCCCCACTGGCGTCCGGTTCGGCAGGTCCACCGATGCTCTACCTGCATGACTTTGGCCTACCCGGCGATGGTCCGGTTCAGCCGACAGCTGTCGTCGCCCTTGCTGTATCCGGGACAGGAGAGGGTCTGAGAGTCGCGGCGGCGGCAGCGGACGGGCGCATCGTCATTTTGCGTGCCGTAGACAGCGCGGAGCAGTCGCCCGAGATCCTGCCCTTGCGCAACATGCTAGCGACCGACGCGGGCCTGCCCATGCCTACTCTGTGGGTGGAGCCGGTTGGGACAAATGCCTTGTTGGGGGCCGGGGACAGCACCCCCTTCGAGCTCCTAGGCTTTGCGCGCGACCGCAGCACCGTGATGTTCCATGACTCGGCGCGCAATCGCTTGATCCAGGCCGAGGTCGGCGGCACAGCACTGGCTGTCCTACCACTTGGTCCAGCCGCAGCCCCGTCGGCGGTCGAACCTGCGGCCCTTACTGACGCCATTTCGGACCTGCCGTTCTTGAGAGATCAGGCGCTGCGCCTGCTTCTTGGTGGATTGCAAGTGGCGTCCGCGGCGGGGGCCGCCAATCCGCCAGCGGCATCGTACTATCAGACGCTGCGTGAGGCACTTCCATGGAAGCTGCCGTTCGACCTTCTACTCGGGACCACAGCGTCGCTGGTCACTGAGCCCGCGACGCGTGCCAGTACCGGGCAGCGTGGATCAGCGCGTGATCCCGATACGGGGCGCGTCGTCCTCTGGGACAACCTAGGCCAAATTCTTGTCCTGACGCCGGGGGACGAGAACCAGAGTGCCGATTTCGGCGACGGAAGGCTTGTCGCCGACGCTGCATTCGAGCCGGGTTCGGGCGCGCTGGTTGTGCTCTACGCCGACGGAACGGCCCGTCGCTGGTCGCCTGGTGCCGGGGCCGCTAGGGACTTCTCGTTTGCGGCACCAGCCGGCCCCGATGGGGCACCCTTGGCCGAAGCACTGGCCCTCGCTTTTCCGCCGGGCGAAATGGTGACAATGGTCCATTGGAGCCGGACGGCGACAGCCCCCGCGGTCCTGCGCCGCTATGATCGTGCGACGGCAACGCCGCTTGGCCCCGGAATAGACGTAGGGTTCGAGGATTTCATTCTTCCGGATCGCTCGAACTTGATCATCTCGGAGGTGAACGGGCAGGGAGTCTTGCTGCGCGATACCCGTACCGGCGCCACCGTCCTGGAAGCGGCGTTTGAGGGCGGCTTGGTGCAGATTGCACCCTCGAACGACGGTCGGGATCTGGGCGTGGTAACCAGCGGGGATGCGATCTGGACACTCCGGATTGATCCGCCGGGCGGCGGGACGCCCCCCCCGATTCCTACGGACCTATCCTACTTGCCCCTCGGCGAGCCGGTCGCCGTGCCGCTGCCAGCGGGCGTGGCACGCGAAGGTCTGACCCTGTCCAACGATGGCGGTACACTGCTAGCGCGGACGCGCGACGGGCAGCTCTTTGCCTCGCGGCGCGGAGCAATCACGAGCGTTGGTGCAGGCGCCGGCTGCTGCATAGAATTGCGCCGGATCCTGCCGGGGGTCGTCGCGCTGCGGGCCGCGCTAACACTTGACGGATCGCAAGCGCTTGTGGCGGGGGCCGATCATATGCTCTGGCTCGTTGATCTGGATGAAGGAGATACTGAGACACCGCTGGTGCAGCTTGGGGGGCCGGTGCGGCATCTGGCCCTGTCGCCGGACGGCACACGCCTATCGGTCGCGGCCGAGGGCATGGAGCCGGTGGTGGTGGACTGGGGCCGAGCCGCCTGGCTGTCGGCACTGCCGATCATCGGACACGCACCTTACGTCGTTCCAGCGCCCCTTCGCGCGCGCGAAATACCTCTGGCCGCGCTGCCCCTGGCTACGAACGTCGATACTGTCGTCCTTGGCACATTCACGCGACTCTCCGATGCGGTGGCCTTGCGAGATTCGGTACGGGCCACATGGTCCAATGTGAGCATCCTGCAGATCGATCTGCTTTATACGGTGACAGTGGGCCTTGGGGAAGCCGAGACGCGCAGCCTCAGTGAGCTAAGGCAGTCGCTTGCGCAAGTGCGTGCTGCGGCGCCCGCGGCCAGCGGGGCCAGTCTGGCCGTGTTTTCTGCGCTTTGTCCAACACAGGACAGCACAGCCACTGTTCCTCCGGTCGACGTCCGGTGCCAACCGGTGGACCCTCCACCGCCCTCGGCGCCCGCGGCACCCGTTGAGCTCGGCGCACCATGAAGCCCAGAAGAAAAGGGACCAGACCATGAGCGCACCAAGAAATCGATCCATGGCGAAGGTTAGAAGCACGACGGTCCTTGCGTTGCTTCTCGCTTCCCTCCTCGGATGGCCCGGTCTTTCGCAAGTCACTGTCGGTGGACCGGCGGTCGTGGCATCGGCTCCGGTGTCGGTCGAGGGTCCGCACCTTATCGTTGACTTCCCAGTGACGGTCGGGCCCGACACCGGGATGCAACTTGTTTTGCCGACTACTCTCGAGTCTGTCGAAGGCGCAGCGCCCTTGACGCTGCGCTGGAGCCGTGCCGACAACGGCGCGGCTGAAGCGGCGGGCGTGCCGGTCGCCCTTACGCCCGGTGCGGCGGTCACCTTCAGGATGGAAGCCAATCTGCCGAACACGAGCCGCTATGCCGCCAGGCTGATTCTGCGACGCGCTGGGGCCGCGGTCAGCGCGGGTCAGATCCTCGGCCCTTATGTCTTTGCCCGAGCGCCGGTGTCGCTGCCGGCCGATTTCCTGCTTCCAACTCAGCGACAGAGAGCCACGGTCTGGCCTTGGCTGCCAGCTACCGCCAAGGCTGCGGGGGAGCGGCTTCGTGTGGCGATCCGAGGCACCAATTGGACGGCGCGCTCGATCTCATTGGCAGGCGTCGAGCATGGTGCCCTGATGCGCGAGGGGCCGGACGCAACGACCACAGATCTCAGCTACCCTGTGTCTGCCGTTATCGCTGTCCACACCTGCGGCACCACAGTGGCGCCGGGAGCGTTCTGCACGGTTGAGCTGGAGTTGCCGGGCCTTCTCGGTCCCGGCCGCTACGGGCTAGACGTGGCGCTGAAAGGGGCCGAGGGTGGCGTGTCGGCTAGTCGGGTCACACTTGAAGTGCGTGCTCCCGGTTGGTTCGCGACCTTGGTCGTGGCCCTTGGCGCACTGGTCGGGGCGGCCATCGCGCATTGGCGCGAGGTGGACCGCCCCCGAGCCCTGCTCGAACTGCCGTTGGTGCAGATCGCCAATGGGTTTCGCCGCTTGGCGAGCGAGGCAGAAAGCCGCGAGGTCGCGACCCTTGCACGCGACCGGGCGGCGGAGATTGAGGCGGCGCTGAGCCAGGGGCGTCTGGGTCTATCCGCTCAACCACCTGATCCGGTGACCCAGTCGGGCTCCCTGCGCATACTAAGCCGCGCCGACCGGGGAATCGCGGCTGCCCGCGCTTCTGGTACGACCGCGGCGCCGGTTATGGCCGCACTGTCCGCGCTGACGGACACCCTTTGTGCGGACCCGTGGGATTCCGTTGCGACCGAGGCCGCTGTGCTCAAGCTTGACCAGGTTTGGAGGGCCGACCAGATGCAAGCGGCCGGACAGGGCCCCATCCGCTTTGAGAGCGCCGAGGGGCCCGCGCAGGTTACCTTGCCGACGGGACAGTTCCTCCCTGGCGTCGGGGCCGATGCGGCCGCTTATGTTCAGCGGATCACTAGGATGGACCTAGGAACGGCTCTCTTCATGGCGGCGCTAATCGGTCTGGGCGGGCTTGCCGTCCTCTGGGTTGGAAATCCAATCTGGGGTTCGGGTCTCGATATCTTGACGGCCTTTGCCGCAGGGGTTGCGACGCGTCTGACCCTTCCTTCTCCAGTGACCAAGCCGTTAGGATGACTCGATGTGCGACGGTCAGATCGGGGTGCGACGTACCCGGGCAAAAACCGCATTTGACGCCCCTCAGATCATGTGCGCCTGCCAGATAGCGGATGTCTAGGCGATCTGCGAACGAAGATTTGCGACAGGCAATGTGCCCTATGGCCGTGAAGAATGAACGGGTTCAAGCGGTCGCAATGGCCTTCAGTACGCGCGAGCCTCCCATACGGCAGCGCATGCAGGCGATCAAATATCTGCGCGGCCACCTCGGCAAGTTCCGGCATGTGGTGCCACAAGGTGCGGCCAAAGCTTCTTTGGCTTCAGTCAGCAGAGTCGGGCAAGGTTCATTCGACGGGGTCGTCGGAACCTCGAATTTTGCCCGCTACCGCCACTTCGCAACCGTCTTGAGAGACAATCCTCTGTTCTGGACGAATCTGCGTGAGCTGAGCTTGCGATTGCTATCTTGCTGCTCTTCGGATCTCTGTGGTCGTGGCGCTCCCTGGACGAACGTGACCAATACTGCTTCCTTCCATTCCTGCAAAAGGCTTGCATCATCAAATCGTGGGGTCAAACACTTAGATATGATGAAGGTTGCCAGATTATAGATTTCGAAATTGCCTAGGTCGTGAATTATCAATTAGTCGCTTCTGCTTGCTGTTCGCCCGCTCAATAGCTTCTGCCAGAACGTTCGCGTTTTCTGCAATATCGTTCCACGAGATCCAAACAGCATACCCGCTATCAATGTTATCCTGTAAGCGGAGCGGCTTTTCCGTTCCGTTGTTCGACGACAAGGGTAGTGAGGGAAGCCAAACACCAACTAGTCCCATTTTCTTTTTAAGCGAGGCATAGATTTCCCAGTCAACATACTTTCTTTGCCACGTGTTTGCGCCACAAAGAACTAGAGTACAGGAGCTACCATGAAGATGGTGTTCCCTTATACGTCGCATAATATAATCGTGATCACTACTATTAATGCGCCGCTCAACAGAGTTATCGCTCAAAAGCTGAAATCGGTCGTGCATATTGTTGGAAAGGGTGTCATAAAAGACTTGATCGCCACGGTGATGATAGCTGACGAACACTTTGCGTCGAATAGGACGTAATTGATTAAAAGAACCGTCGATCATTGCTTCTCCAAGTAGACTAGTGCTAGCTTAGACGTCTCGCGCTTTCTTGCCGAATCTGGCATCTCCTTCTTACTTCTTCCGATCCGGCCCTGCCCCGCCAATCTGGCGGATCACGAGCCCAGTGTCTCGCAGCATTGCGTTGCCTATCGACGCGAGTGAGATCCCCTCGTTCGCGCGTTGGTAGCGGCGGCGGCCGGTCAGGGTGGTGTCCAGACCGGCCCCGGCATCAATTGCTCGGTGATGGAGTGCTATCGGCTCCCAACCGTTTTCGGCAAAGACCGGGCTGCCAGAGTTTCCCACTTGCGTCGGCGCCCTGTAGTGTAACCGCAGGCGCTTGGGGTCGGCTCCCGATGGGTCGCCCTCGTGGTCGAGAAGTTCATTGTCCTGGAGAGAGATCGTCAGTTCCTGACCTAGTGTATGGCCGATGACGTAAACGCGCACCTCGGGACCTATGTCGATCAGTTCGGGAAGGCTCTCGGCGCGGGCGAGCGGCGTTGCTGCAACTGGCTCGGACAGGGTCAAAAGCGTTACATCGTGCTCCTCGACAGGGCTCTGCCAGACAATCTCTTCCGCCCAGACCTCGACGGGCGGTCCGAGCGCCTCGAAGCGGATGCGAATACCCTCGCGCGGCAGAGCGCGGACGACATGCTGGTTCGTCAGGAACGCGCGCTGCTCTGGCAGGCCCTCGACATCGACGAGGAAACCCGTGCCGATCCGCCTCCATTCGCCATAATGCAGCGAAAGCACGGCGCCGACAGAACTTGCTCGTTCTATCCCCTGAAGCACCCAACGGAATGGCATAGGTCCGGCTTCGCCGAGAACCGCCTCCTCTGTGTAGTTCAGCCGCTGCATCGACTGGATGGTGCCTTGATCAAGTTCCAGACTGCCGCCCCGGCGCTTCAGTAGCGCTTGGCGAAGTCCCATTACTGCGGCCAGCGCTATTTCGTCTTTGGTCCGGTCGACCTGCCAAATCTCGACGAGTTGGCGATGGAACGAAGCGAGGACAAAGGCGTCGGCATTATAGGGGTCAATGTCCGGAAGGCGATCGAAATACCTCTCGACTGTCGCACGAGCTGGTGAGTTCTTCTCGCGATCGATCTGCTCAGGGCTCTTCTTTGTGTTTACGAGGCTGCTGACCGCCTCGACGAAGGCTGGTGAATCGCCAAGCGCGAGGGAGCATTCTGCAAGCGTCGCCTGCCACCAATGCAGGCCACTTTCGTGGGCAGCGACCGCATTGAGATCGATGCTAACTTTGCGTGCCTGGGCCAACGCATCTGAGCCTTCGGGAAGTGCCAGGCCCAAGCGACCGCCGAGCGCGTAGAGCGCGATGAGATTGACGCCGGGAAAGTAGCGCAGGCGAGGATCGTCGCCGGCCACCAGTTCGGCGTGCCGGTAATGCGCGATCGCAGTCGCTAGGAATTCTTGGCGCCGCGGATCATCCGGCCTTGCCTCGACGAGGCGCTGTTTCGCTATACGGCCCTCAAGTGCCCATAGGTCGACCGCAACCCTCCGGTCTGCCTCGCCGGTCATCTGCTCGCGGATGCCATCGAGCAGTTCGTCCGCAGCGGCAAGTAAACCCAGCTCGATCAGAGCCTGCGCGTGCAAATGCCAGAACTCAAGCGTCGGCATCCGGCGCAAGATCTGCTCGGTGAACCAAGCTAGCAGAATGTGATTTCGCGTCGCCTTGAGGAACTTTGCCACCGCCATCAGGGTATCCAGATCGGATTCACCCTCGACCAGCCGACGAAGCCCTTCGGGAATGGCCCCGTTCTCGCGTTCTGCCAATTCGTCCTCCCGCCGGCTGTGGCGCACTGAAATGTGGACTGCCTACTTATCGTAATTTATTGCGTCAAATTTCGAAAGTGTCTCGCTAAGTTCACCCAAAGGACCCAAATTAGGCTGCTGCATGTAGCTACTGTTAGGTCCCGGCGACCTTCAAAGTTAGACTATGAAGGATGCGGGTAGTGCAACGGCGGAAGGTGGAGTCTCTGCGTATCGGTCGTAGGTTGCGACACTGCGCCAGTCTATCAGGCGGCCGAACACGATGTCGATCCAGTAGCGGCGCCGGTAACGTCGCTTGTCCTAGCGGACAGCCTTGCCGCGCTGCCTCGGACTTGGGATGCAGGGGGGTATCCCCTTGTCGTTCAAGTGTGCCTGAGTCTGGCGCCATTGACCCCGGTCAGCGATTGTCAATTCAGCAGTAGGCTCTCTAGCCTAGTCAGTGCTGATAGCGAACTTCATTCGATTGTGTAACAAGACCCCAGCCATCCCCCCGGACGGTTTGTGGCACGCTGCGGCCCAGGTCGGAAAACCTCTAGCGGAGTCGCGCTTCGCTACACATACGTCGAACATGAGGGTTGGCGAAAAGGCGCCCTATTTGTGAGGCGTCCTAACGCTCGTGTAGATATGTGTATGTTCACTCTCATTTCGACATGCGCTTCAGCGAGAGGAGCAGACCATGTCGGCGCCGGGAAGATCGGCAATTCTCAACTGGTCGCACGTCTCACGCGAGAGGACGGCGCCCCGGGTGAGGTCACGGCCAACCTCGGCGATTGCCGCCCGCAGATCCTTGGCGGGCAGTTGGCGGAACTCGGCAAGATCGTTCTGGAAAAGGATAGCGATCCAGCGGCCCCCAAACCCGGCAACTAGGGAAATCGGCGTCTCGCCGGAATTACCCCAGACGCCGAGCAGGTGGCCGGTCTCGACATTCCACAGCCGTAGCGTGCGGTCGCGAGAGAGACTTGCAAGCAGGCTGCCATTCTCGCTCAGGAATGCCAGGCCGACCACAGCAGAGCGGTGGCCGTTCAGCGTGACCCGCCGATCGGCAGGAGCGGCAGTGGCGGGACTATTCAGGATGATCACCCGACCGTCCTCCAGACCCAGCGCCAGAGGGCCTCCTTCCGGCCTGGCAGCCATTGCCCTGACGCGGCTGCCAAAGTCGATCGACCAGCTCGGGTCCGTGGCTGTGGCGTCAGCAAGGCTCCATGCGGTCAGTTTCCCGGGTCCAATGGCTGCAACAGCAAGATTCTGCTCGGCGAGGGCCATGAGGGCCCAGACCGGCTCTCCGGGGCCTGCAAGCGTAGCCCGCAGCCCGCCAGTGGCGACATTGTGCCAGAGAATGCGCCCGTCGTGCCCACTGCTCAGCAACCCCGCACCGTCGCCAAGGAAGGTCAGGGCTGATACGGCCTGGTCATGGCCGGACAGGGCAACGGGCAGCGCCGAAAGATCAGCGTACCAAAGCGCCAGCGTGCCGTCCATCGACCCGGTCGCAATCGTTGACCCGGCCACGGCAAGCGCGGTCACGGGGGCGGCATGGGTCTGAAGGCGAAGGGAGACATCAAGGGTGTCGGGGTCAATAAGCGAGAGCGCACCATCCCAGCCCGCCGCAATCACCCCGGACGCCGAAAGCGCCATCCGGGTGATGCTGCCATCGCCCAGCTTCTGTGCCGCCAGCAGGGTGCCATCGGCCAGGCGCCGTTCGACCAGACCGCCATCAGTTCCAAGCAGGACGGCCGCCTGGGTATCGAGGACCAGGCCTGAGCGATAGCTGCCCCGTTCTCCGCGCGTCGAATTTTCGGCCTGGGCCAGCGCAGGCCCATCCGGGCGCAGACGATGAACCACAAGCCCCGCTTCGGTTTCGACGATCACGCTGTTGCCCTCGGGCTCTAGCTGGACCGCGCGAAAGCTCTCTTCGCCCAATTCGTCGACGTCTTCGTGTGCGTCATTGGGGTCGGACTTGTTGGGTGGAACAAGGTCCACAAGCTTTGCCCCGGTGGCGACATCCCAGACCGCGATCCCACCATCGGCGGTTTCGATCACTGCTGTGCGGGCATGATTGTCGGAAAGATAGTCCAGAATGGTCGAGGCCGGTTCGATCCGGGCTAGCAGCCTGCCGGTGGTGGCATCGTGAAAGACCAGCGACCGGTCGCCGGTCGGGGATACGGACCCGGTAAGACCGTGGATCACGGTGCCATCGCCACTGATTCCCGCTGGCCCAAACCTGCGCTGGGTCAGGTCACTCAACGAGGCGTCATGGATGATGCCGCCGTCCAGGAACGGCGGAAGCAGCCGCATCATGTCGCGGATCTCGCCTGTCGGAAGGTCGATCACCGCCACACGGTCGCCAAAGCTTGTCAAGGCGTGCAGCCCGTCGGCGCTGACAGCACATTCGCTGTAACTGTTTTCTTGGTTGATCAAGCCCTCGTCATCGCTTGCGCCTGCCTGGGGAACAAGCAGAATGCCGGTTTCCCTGGCAACAAGGACGTCAAGCCCGACGTCGTACGAAGCCGGCGCCGCGACCGTGTAGGCGGCAAGCGCCTCCTCCAGATCGATAAGGCCGGTGGCATTGTTGAGCCCGCAGGCCAACAGCCGCGATCCGAACAAGGGATCAATCGCCACCACGTCATCGTTGCCGGTTTCAAGCGCAAAGCGGAACGCCCCGGTCGTGCCGTCAAAAGCCGAATAGGAAGGAAAGTTGCGGCGAGTGCGGTCGATCAGCCAGACCAGCCGACCCTCAGGGTGTTCCATCAGCCCGTCCAGCTGGAAGTTCTCAAAGTCCTCGGGGTCGGGGGGGCCGATCACACGGTCAAGCTGCAGGTCGGGCAGGGATTGGCGTAGGTGGACGACGATCAGCCGACCATCCGCCGTCTGGCGCAGGAACAGGCTGCCCCCGCGCGAAATCCAGCCTGCGGCATCGTTAGGCGCGTAGCGGGCCGTGCCAAGCATTGTGCCGTCGCGGGTGGACCAGACCTCGGCGGTGCCGTCGCCATGCACAAGCGTCAAGCTGTCTCCGGACGGCGAGAAGACCGGTTTGGGCAGAATCCCAGCGCTGGGGCGGAACCTTTCGTCCGACGATAGATCCCATGATGTCCAGGTCACCCAGCCGCGCAAGCTTTGGTCGATGACGATCTGCCCCGTTACCGTGTTCAGCAGGCGGACGCGCGGACTATCCTGATCCACCAGGACCAGAAATGGGCGCTGCGGCGCATAGGTCGCCGTCATCGGCACTGACTCATCCAGCAGGGTTTCCGCCCCGCTGCGGTAGACGGCGGTTGCGGCTTCGTCGGTGATGGGGCGTTCGGACAGGGCGGGGTCGTGGGGCAAGGCCAGCCAAGCCACCGCGCGACCGGCAGGCAGGCTGGAGGTGTTGATCAGGTCATGGCCCACGGCCGCCAGACGCAGCGATTCCGACCCGCGCGCTGCACGTTCTGCCTCGGCCCGGGCGGCGACAGCGGCAAGACGCTCTGCCTCGGCTACGGCCCCGGCCCGGTTGGCTTGCCACATGGCATAGCCCATGCCCAAGGCCAGCACGACGGCCGCTGCCGCAAAGGCGCCGACGCGGCGCGCTGCCCGCCGGGCATCATCGGCGCGGGCTTGGGCGGCCTCAAGCTCTACCTGCCGGGCGCGGTCGCGCTCTGCCTCGCGCGCGGCGCGTTCCGCTTCGACTGCAGCTTGCGAGGCGGTGACGAAGCCATGGATGGGGGCAGAGAGATCGGCACCGTAGTCATCGGCAAAGCCTGCGGCAATAGCCAGCGCCCGCCCCGTCAGGAGGTCGCCGCGTCCGGCTTCGTAATCGGCCTGCTGGCGCGAGACCTGCTCCCGCCAGGCAAGGTAGTCGCGGTGCTGCGCCACCAGCCCCGCCACCTCGGGCCATTCGCGCAGCACGGCTTCATGCGCGATCTCGATCGTCGGCTCGGCCCCTTCGGTCCCAGCCACTAACAGTCGCTGGTCGACGAGATTGCGTAGGACAACGTGGCAGCTGGCATTGATGTCGGCCCAGCGCGCCATGCGACGGGCGGGTTGACCGGTTTCATTGATGCGCACCAAATGTGGAATGAAGCTGTGCCGCAGGAGCGCGTCGTACTCCTCGGGTCGGATGCCTGCGGCAAGGCTGGCGTTGCGAGCCCTGCGCGCCGTCGCGTCAATCGCCATTCGGACGCCACCCATGGCTTCGTAGTCGGCAAGGGTCAGGTGGTCGTGCTGCAGTCGGCCATCGTACATGACCCGCAAAGTGAAGGCGAGCAGCGGCAGCGCATCGGCCCCACGCGTATCGGTCAGAAGCGCTGCGGTCAGCAGCGGATCAACTTTTAGTCCCATCCGCTCCGCAGGGCCGCCTATCACCTGCGGCAGCGAGGTGGCCGCCATTGGTGGGAGGCTGTAAAGGCGCATTGAATCTTGGGCGATCCGTGTGTCGACCTGTTGTCGGGGGATCATGTCCGATCGCAGGGTCAGGACCACTATCACGCGGCTTTCCTGCGTAAGTAGCGGTCGGAGCAAAGAAAGGAAGGTATCGGCCTGCGCGCAGCCCTCAGAATTGAAAAGCTCTTCGGCCTGGTCGACCGGGATAACCACATCCGGCGGCGTGTCTCCGGTATCCAAAAGCGTTGTCATTGCGGCCTGGCGCAGCGCGCCAAAGACGGTGTCCAATTTAGACGGATCGTCGCCAACTTTGCGTGCCAAGGCTGCGGCCGTACGGGGGAAGTCGGCGGGGATGTGGCGAGACACCTTGCGGCCGGCGAGCGCCCGCGCCAGCGCATGCCAGAGCCCTGTTTCGCCAGACAGCACGGCATCGCCTGGGCGAATGACCGGCAAGACCAAGAAGCCGCGATCATCGCGGGCAAGCCGTGGCCAGAGCCCCGCGCGCAAGAGCGATGACTTCCCCGACCCGCTTGCGCCGAGGATCACCAGCATGCGCTTACGGCCGGTGGCACGGATGTCGCGGACGAGTTCAGTCGTCTGCATCACCTCCAGGTCGCGACCGAAAAATAGAGCGGCTTCGGTTTCAATCAGAGCGCCTAGGCCTGGGTAGGGATGTGCGTCAGGCGGAAGGGGAAACGACTCCGGCCCGGTGCCCATGCTCGACAAGGCCCCGGCCAGCCTAAGGTGGAACTCGTCCTCCGGCGTCTTGGCCCAGTTGATGAGCTGATACCAATTGGTGATCCGGTCGGGAATGTCGGCATAGTCTAGATCGCCCTCCAGAACGATAGGCAGGATCGCCTTGCGGAAGCCTTCGGCCAACTCGAACTCGGACCAGCACATGGGTGAGGCCAGCCAGTGTCGCGAGATGAGGACTATGACCGCTTCGCAGCGTTCGGCTGCGGTGCGTAGCGCGTCACGCCAGGCCCGGCCACCGGAGATTCCGTATTCTGGATGGTCGTCAAGGAAGACATCACCCTGCCAGCCGTTCTGGTTAAGCCAGTCGAAGATCTTCAGCGCCACGGAAGCATCCTCACGGGCATAGCTGAGGAAGACGCGGCTCACTGCGGGGCCAGAGGCAGTTCCAGCGCGCCTTCGGTGCGAAGCTCATCCCACAAGAGGATGTAGCCGAACTTCTCGCAGCCGTCGCGGCCCGAGGAGCATTCGGCCAGAGCCGCAGTGTTCCAGACTCGCATGATAAGGTGGCCATAGCCTAGCGCCGGATCGGCGCCGGTGGTAAATTGCCACTCCTCATTGCCTCCCTGGCCAGGGATGACGACGAAGCGGATCGGGAAGTCGAGGTCGGGCTTCACTTCGCCCACATTATCCGGGGCGCCGAAGGCCTCGTCCGTGAGGCTTGCGCCGATGATCAGGCGCTCGCCCGGGACAGCAGGGAAGTCGAGCCTGTCGTGGGGGCCTTCTGAATAGCGGTCTTCGACTTCAGGGATGGTGCCGGCGGCACAGTCCAAGCGAGCCGAAACGGCAATTTGTGCGCCTAGTGCAGTCCCTTCCGGCATCGTCAACTCGGCTGACAGCGTGCAGACAGTCTGCGCGAAGGCCGCAGCAGACGCCGCGCAAATCAACATCGCTCCTGAGACTGCCCGGCGGATCCGCATTCTGCAGCACCCATTCCACTAAGCTCGAAGGCAACTATGTCGGGTGCCGTTGCACTGGTCAAGCATGGCTGGGCCGGCACGGGAGGCTTGGTCGCGGGGCGGGCACGGTGATATGGCTTCGGACAGGATCAGAGCGGGTAGGGCGAATGCAGGACGTGGCGGGCTTCCTTTTTCTGATCCTGATTTGGCTGGCGCTAATGCGTCTCGTTGCTGTTACTGCGCTGTCCCTTTGGTCGCTGCGCCGCCGCCCACCCGCGCTCCTGACAGACCTTTCGCCGGTGACAGTGGTGATGCCGGCCCACAACGAGGCGAAAGCGATTGCTACGGTTCTGGACCAGACGCAGCGTGTCGTGGCGCAAGGGGCGCGGCTGGTGGTGGTGGACGACGGTTCGTCGGATGCAACGGGCGCTCTGGCGGCCGGTATACTGGAGGGCCTGAGTGCAGCAGCAAGGCTGATCCGCCTGCCGCACAACCTAGGCAAGGCAATGGCGCTGAACCACGGGCTGCAGGCTGTGACGACGCCCGTGGTCCTGACGATAGACGCCGACACCAGAGTTTCGCCGGAGGCCGTAGGTCGTGCCCTAGCGGCCCTTCTGGCCAATCCGCAGGCTGGTGTGGTGGCCTTTGACGTGAGTGTTCCCCCGTCGTCTAGCCTCTTCGCCGAGCTCCAGGGCGTAGAGTATGACGCCGCGCTGAACTTCGAGAGGCGGGGCCAAGGGGTGATCAGAGCAATCTCTGTCGCTCCGGGCGCGGCCTCGCTGTGGCGGATGACCGCGCTGCGCGAAATAGGCTTCTTCTCGTCTGCGACCGTAACCGAGGACGTCGATGCCACCCTGGCGCTGGCGGCGAGGGGCTGGCAAGCCGTACACGTGGCGGGCGCGGTGGCCAACACGGACCCGCCAAGTAACCTGCGCCATCTGCTTGCACAGCGAAGGCGGTGGAGCCTAGGACACTTTCAAAACCTGCCTCGGCATCTGCCGAGTCGAGCCGATATCGCGGCCTTCCGCTGGCTCGTCTGGCCCAACTTCGCCTTCCTCTGCCTGTTCTTGCCGGCCATGGCGGTTTGCGCGTTGGGGATGTTGGTCTTCGGCACAGGTGTGGTTCAATCGGCAATATGGGCTAGCACAGGGGTCTGGCTGCCCGTCGTCTATTGCCAGCGGCTGCTGGGTCTTTGGGTAGCGGGCCGGAGGTCGCGCGCGTTGGCTGTACTGGTCGAGCCGTTTACCACAACAGCCCTGCATGGGGCGGCAGCAGTGATGGTCATAGTCTACTGGCTGCGAGCAAAGTTTGGCCGCCCAGTCGATGCCTGGGGCATCCGCGACTGAGACGGGCCAGCCTCGATTTCCCTTGTGAGTACGGGGAAAGGCGTGCTTGACCGCGAGCAGACGGGCGCGGGCCGCGGTGATCGCGGGTAATGTCTCTTTCTGAAGGCCGATTCCAAAAATCACTTTCACTTCGATGATAGCCCGCCGCACACGGACGGCTGTGACCACGCTCCTTAGCCGGTCGGCACCGCCTCTATTCATCGTCTTGAACAGATGATTGCGGCCTTTCAGGACCGCGTACCAGAAGGAAGAGAGCATAGACAACTTATCACATGACAGCGTTGTCACTACCCATGTCAGCCGAGACTGGCTTGATGTTCATTGCCTCGGCAATGGGTATCGCTGCAGAGAGCCAAATGCTCGGGTAGGCCATTCTGGCGTGGCGGTCCTTGCCCAGGGACGGGATGCCGTCGTCTGCTTTGAATCGATTGGCGGCCGGGAATGGCAGCTCTAGGTACGAATTGAGGCAGAAGGTGTTGCAGCCCGCCGGGTGCCCCCGACCTGACGCATTCAGTTGCTAGTGGTCTTCGCTTTCGGCCTGCATGGACAGAGACATTTCAAGCGATCGGATTTCGGCCAGTGTCGGCAAGTTCCGGCGTTTGCATTCGAGAAGCTGGTCCTCCAGCGCCAAGCCTTCCCGTCGCAAACGCAAGTAGGTGCTCCAGTGCATGCCGAGGGGCTTCCCAGGAAAGGGCAGGAACATGTTGCCATCCGTCTGGCCAAGCCGCCGCCGAAGCTTTCTGGCCTTTCGATAAAGCCGCTTGATGGGATTTTCGACTTCGCTGGCATAGCGACCATTGCAGCAGACGCGGCATGCCCAGCCTCGCACCGGATGGTAGTACAGAATGCAACAGCGACGTGCACATGTGGGGCATAGGAACCAGGTTCTGGAACCGCCGAAGCCTGCCTGGGACCTCGTAATCTCAATTCCCGACCGCGGATACGCGTTGCGAAGCGCCTCCTCAGGCCATGGTCCCAAACTACGGACTGTCAGCTTGTGTGCGTGGTCACAAATCATTAGCGAGATTTCCCAAATCATTCAGCAGATTTTTCGCGCCGTAGTTTCTTCGACGCTCGACATGTATGGTTCGTCTTTTCTTTGGACAACGTTGCAATGCGATCAGCAATCGGGGGCCAGGAAAGAAGGTCGTTGAGGGCTCGGTCGACATCATATCTGCGCCCGCGTCTGTAGTGCCCCAGCCAGGCCTGCATAAGGTCTGAGTTGTGGCGCAATGCCGTCGCGTCGAAGCCGACATGATCGAACCACTTTCCAAGTTGGATTGCGCCGTCCTGTTCTAGAACGTCACAGAGGATGGAGAGGATGAGGTCGCGCTGATGACGAACATCGGTCAGGTTGTCATCAGGAGTAAAACTGGACAGAGGGGTGTCAAGTAGAGGTGTCCTCATGGCGAGGTCCTTTGTACGTGCACCGGCACCAGCTTTCCTTCGCGCAGGATACCACAGGCACGCAACCTGGCATCAGCTGCCCAAGTACGCTCCAGAGTCCAGCCAAGACCAAGAGCGGCCGCATCGAGTGGCAGGCTCCCGCGTCTGGCAACGAAGTCCAGATAACGCTGTGCATCGGGATGGGTGAACCAGCGGTGCCGAAGACTGTCTGGCGTCTGTCCAAGTGCAGCAGCCACATCGGCAAGGGCGCATGTCTCCGCCTCAAGCCTGGGTTGGCCACCGTCGTACTGACGGATCGCCGCCCGCTCCTCGAAAGCGTCAAGGTCGACCGGGTCTTCGTCAACAGGCCCGAACTTGTCTTGCGCGCCAGAAGGAGAAAGGTGGTTGGTCTGCACGTCATATCGGTCGAAAGTTGCAGCAGTGTCCTCGCATTGACCGAGAAGTCTATGCGGGAGCGCCACGGGTGCATCAGCCGGAATACTTGTCGGACCGGTCGGACCAGTCGGACCACATTGGTTTTGCTGGGTAATTCCGGTCCGACACGGGTTGTCGGCAGTCGGTCTGGTCGGACCCGCTAAGGCGTCGGTGGCTACGCGGTCCGACTGGTCCGACCTGCAATATCTTAGGTAGGGCGGAAAAAGCCGAAGGATACCAAGCGGGTCCGACTGGTCCGACCGGTCCGACGGAAATTTCAGCATGTTCGCGTCAGTCATCGCCTGCACCCAAAATGTCCGAGCTCACTGAGTAGACACGGGGCCGTCCCGCGATCAGGCTTTGCGGCGCCTTTGTCGCCAAGTTCCGACCCTCGCCTTGCGTCAAGTAACCAGCTGTGTGCAGGTGGCGCGCAGCGCGCCTTGGGTCGGCACCCTTGTGGATCTCCTTCCACGCATCGGTACCGATGTAGAACTTATCCTTGTCACGCCAGCCCGCGCGGTTGTTCACCACACGTTGAATGATCTCACCGTTGACATCTTCGAAGCGGGAATCGCCATGTGCCACGACGAAGGCGCGCACCCGCTCCACTGCATCACGGGCCTCGGCAGGGCCGCCACCGCCGCGAACCTCCAGCCATCCACGCAGCACGTCGAGCGCCGCATCACGCGCCTCACCAGGCGCCCATCCAGTCAGGCCCCAGTGAGTTGCCAATTCACCCGCCGCCGCGATGATCCCCAACCGGGCCATCGCGCGCGCCGTCTGCCCATCGCCGGTCAAGTCAAAGTGACTTGCGGCGAGCACGCGAAAATCCTCCATAACTGCACGGGCGGACTTCGTTGCGGCCTCGCGATCTTCCAGTAAGTTGGTGACAAAGGCCACGCCCGCCGTCCCATACTGGACTGCTGTCGCGCCGCGCAAACGGTCTGCGAAAGCGGCTCCGTCGTGGGCGCCGTGCAAGTCGTCGAACGCACCATAAGCACGACCATCGGCGGCCACGTCGAGGAGCCGTACGGCCTGCCCGGCTGCGGCCCGGCCACCCGCCTCAGCTATCTTGTCTGCCAGCGTGATCTCACCTGAAGATAGCACCATGACGCGCCAGCGCGCAGGAGCCCGTGCGGTACCCGCGCGACTAGCCCGCGTCTTGCCGGTGCCGTTCGCCAACATGTAAGCAGCGGCCCCAGCATCTCGACCCGAGACTTAGCCCAACTCGTCAAGAGCAAGAAGCGTGCCGTTGCATGCAGCGGCCACACCTTCCAGTCCGTTCGCCGTCGCACGCCAGCTATGCATGAAGCCGGGCGACCCCCATACAGAGACGGCCACCCGCTGCAAGGTCGATTTGCCTTGGCTCGACGCCCCGCGCAGGTGCAGACCGCCTCCGTCAAGCCCGATTGGTTCGAGAAGCGGACCAGCGAGGGCGAGCGACACGGCGACGATCATCAGCGGGTTCCCCACGCATTCTTTCGCAACCGCCTCGCGCCAGTCCTGGAGCGTGCCCGCGGCCGTCATCTCGGCGGCGGTAGCCGGCACGTAATCTTGCTGAAATACGACATTGCTGGCACCAATCACGCGCCCGTCACCACAGAGGAACGCTGAGCAGCTCTCATCCGCCCAGCCTAGCCGGTCGGCTGTGATCGCCCGATCAGACGGCTGCCAGCGTTGCAGAAGGTCCATTAGCGCCTCTCGCGCCGCTCGGCCCGAGGCGAGGTTCAATCCGAGGTCAAGCAGGCCCGACCGTAACTCCGCACCGTCGCCAGCGAACATCCGTGCCGGAATTGACCAGCGATGCACCCTGCCATCGGGGTCGACTATTTCTACGAGCCGCCCCCAGCCTTTGCCAGCCCGGTCGCGCGGCAGGGCGAGAACCTGAAGACTCGAGCAAAGCCAGACCCATTCCTTCTTGCCGTGGGCATCAGTAACTTCGCGAAAAATGCCGGTAGGCCGCATCTGGAAGCCGCGAGGCAGGGAAGAGAAGAAGGTTTCTGGTATCTTTGACTGTGCCGTCATGGCGTCACCTCGCCACGCAAGACATCATTGAAGTCGGCGTTCTCCGGCGGCGTAAGCATGGACACATTCCACCCAACTCGCGCTGCGCGGTCGGCCAGGGTCAATGCAGCGCCGCGACCGGCCTTGTCACCGTCCGGAGCAATGGTCAGCAGGCCAGGAGCATCGGGAAGGCGAAGCGCAACCATGCCACTTGTCGAGAGAGCCGCCCAGATAGTCGCAGGGCCATCGAGTAGACCGCTGGCAAGGCTCAGGGCGGTCTCGATGCCTTCGGCTACCACCAACCGGCCCGGTGCGTTGGTAAGCCGCACAGCGCCGCCTGCGGTTGCGCCAAGCATCGCCTTGGGCGGGCTGATGTCCGCCTTCCCGTTTCCATCGGGGCGCAACCACGTCCTATGCACCGCGAAACCTGTTGCGCCGTCCACCCGTGCGACCAGCGCGGGCAACCGCTGAGCAGTTGGGCCATGCCAGCAGGCGGAATGGAGGCGCAGCGTGGCGGGCAACGGGCAAGTGATGCCCCGCCAGCGCAGGTAAGTTTCTGCGATGGTTCCGCGGATCTGTATAGCGTCGTTCCAAAGGGCGCGGGCCTGTTGTGCGCGCTTCTCCGCATTTTTGCGCCGTTCTGCCGCACGCTGGGCAATGACCACCGGGTCTGGAGTTGCGAAAACGCCGGGGGCCATGCCAACCGCACCCAAAATAGCCCGGAAGTCGCATCCTGCTTTCTTGCAGTGTACTACCAGCCCCTTCGTCCCGTCGGCTAAGGTCAAGGCATTCTGCCCGGGCCGTGCCTCTGGCTGGCAGACCGGGCACGGAGCGGTGCCATATTGCCCATGCCAGCGGCCACCACAAGCAAGCGCAATCTTTTGTGCTTCGCTCACAGGACTGCCCCCCAAAGAATGGCGGCCACTGCAGTCGCGGACATTTCGTTCAGAAACCCGCAGTACTTCAAAGTGAGATGCTTCAGAGTGATCATGCGACATCACCCGGACCTTTACTGGTGCCACGGGCATCCTTGGCGCGCTCGATGACTTCCAGGATCTCGGACCGCGGCCAGCGCGAGACGCGCCCAAACTTTACCGGCTTCGGCACGGTCCCGTCGGCGACCCGGCGCCAGAACGTGGGAACGCTGATCGCGAGGGCCGAAGCAGCCTCGCGATATGACAAAAGCGGTTCGAGGTCACCAATCGGCGGATCACTTGCAGCCACCACGTGCATCGTCTTCTCCTCATCATTAAAGATCAGGAGGTCGCACTTTCTTCGGAATAGCTCATGGTAAACGTTACGGGCTTAAAGCGTGCCACGGTTGGCCAAGATAGTTTCAAACAAAGATTCAAAGAGCTGTCCGACGGCGTCAAAGGTCGGAAGATGCCCCCGACGCTTCCAAATGCCTTCGACAGACTGATAAGTCATGGCCCGTCCGTCGCCTAACGCTTGAGTAGCCGCTGACACAATGTCACAAGCGCTCTCTTCCACGGTCGAAGCCGATGATCGCTGAACTGAGAATCCAAGCTTGGCCAGCTCTTTCAGCTGCCCGACGATCAAATAGTCACGCCACAGGTTGGCAGTTTTCGAACGTCCGGTTGGTTTCGGCGGTTCGGTCACGAGGCCAAGGGCCCAGTTCTGCTGCCAGGTTGCCAAGGATGCCGATTTAGCTGCCGTTCTCATCGCGGCTAACGCACGCAAAGCCGCAAACGCGGAGTGTTCTTTCTCGGCCCTTGAAATCGCGCAATCAATCTCCGCCTCGCTGGGCGAAGGAGATGAGAAGTAGAGGTCAAAAAATGTCAGACCTTCAAAAAAGCGAAATGCACGATCAGATGTGTCCGGAGGGCTGTCCCACTGTTGGCGGAGCACCGATGTAACCTTCACTACAGCGGAAGCCGCACTGACGGGCTCGAAACGCCTCGAATCGACCCACTTTCGCTCATCCTTTCGTTCGAGCGCATCGGCCACCATGTTCAAGAACTTCTTTTTTTCAGGAGTGAGCATGGTGACCCTTCATTTCGCCGTGGGGCATCGACCTAGTGCGCTTCCGCCGCAACCACGGGACACTGATTAAGAAAAAACCGCCTCAATCATCCATCCGTGTCCCCGGCGTGTCCCCAAGCGCCTCAGCGATCCGGACCAGAAAACCCACACCAAAAAATAATGTATCGATTTCATTGATTTAAGTGGTGCCCAGAGCCGGAATCGAACCAGCGACACGCGGATTTTCAATCCGCTGCTCTACCAACTGAGCTATCTGGGCACGCTTTGGTGGGCGGGTGATACCCAAGGGCTGCGGGGCTGTCCAGAGGGAAAACGCCCTAGTGCGGTGCTGATCTGGGCGGGGTCTCGCCGTCCTCTTCGGCGCTGTCCTCTGCCTCGTCCTCCGTGGCCGGGATGCGGTAGCTTTCGGTCAGCCAGCGGCCCAGATCCACGTCGGCGCAGCGGCGTGAGCAGAACGGCCGATAGGCCGGGTCCACCGGTTTGCCGCAGATCGGGCAGCTCATTCCAGCGCCCCTGCCAATAGGTCGGCCAAGGGCAGACGGTCGCGCTTGCGGGTCAGCTCGTACAGGCCAAGCGTTGTCCAGCCGGCAAGGTTCGTCTCGCCCTCGGCTTTGAAGGCGGCCTTCATCACCTGATCCAAGATATGCCGGTCGCGTTTCGGCATCGGCGCGAAGTCCACCACCACCTGCCCCCCCAGACCGCGCAGCCGCAACTGGCGCGGCAGGTCGCGGGCGGCGGCGATATTGGCCTTCAGGCTGGCAGCGGGCGAGGTGTCGGGGCCGGTGTTCACATCCACCGCCACCAGCGCGCGGGTGGGTTCCAGCATCATGTGACCGCCCCCGTCCAGCGCAATGCGCGGGCTCAGCAGCGCCTCGACCTCTTCCATCACGCCATGGCGGTCAAAGCTGCCCTCGTCGGTATCCGCCTCGTCCACCGCCGGGTCCAGCCAGTCGCGGAACGCCAGTTCATGCGCGCCAGCGCCTTCGACCAGAAGTTCCGGCCCGCCGGTCACATCGGCCAGCACCGCCTCGGCCAGACCGCGCATCGCGGCAATATCCTCGGCAATCGCGTCATCTTCCGCCTCGGCGCAGCCCGACCGCAGGATCAGCCCCAGCGCCGGGCTGGCCCCTGCCATTCCCGCTTCGGCCAAGGCTGCAAGCCCCGCGCGCACATCCTCATCCTTGATCCGGCGCGAGATATTCAGCCCCGGCGCATCCGGCGTCAGGATCGCAAACCGTGATTTGAACAACAGCCGCGTTGTGACCGGAAGGGCCTTGCCCGCCTCGGCCGGACCTGACACTTGCACTAGCAACCGCTGCCCCGGAGCCACGCCCGAAATCTGGCGCAGGAACCCCGATCCCTGCGGCAGCTTCACGAAGATCCCGCCCTGCCCCTTGACCGGCCGGTCCGCGACCGCCCGGTAGATCGCCCCGGGCAGCGGGGTGTCATCGACGGGATCAACCGCCAACTCCTCCAGCCGTCCGTCCACCAGAAGAGCGGCGACCTGACGGCCCGCAATCTCGTCCAGCACCAGAACCCGGCCGATCATGTCTGCCTCCAGACGGGGTAGCCCACGGCGGTCAGCATCGCTGCCGTCTCGGCCACAGGCAGGCCCATGATGCCGGTGAAACTGCCGGAAATCCACGGGATGAAGCCCCCCGCCAGCCCTTGAATGCCATAGCCCCCGGCCTTGCCCTGCCATTCACCGCTGGCAAGATAGGCGTTCAGTTCCGCGTCTGACAGCCGCTTCATCTTGACGACACTTTCGCTTGTCCGGGTCAGCACCTGAGTACCCCGCCGCACGGCCACGGCGGTAATCACCTGATGCCGCCGCCCGCCAAGGGCGGTCAGGAAGGCCGCAGCCTCGCCTGCGTCGGCAGGCTTGCCCAGAATACGGCGACCCAGCGCCACGGTCGTATCGGCGCAGATCACCACATCGTCCGGATCACTTACCACGGCCAAGGCCTTCTCGCGCGCCAGACGTTCGGCATAGGGGCGGGGGAGTTCCGCCTTCCTTGGGTCTTCGTCAATGTCGGGGGGCAGGATCGCATCCGGCACGATCCCAAGCTGCGCCAGCAATTCCTTGCGGCGCGGGGAAGCCGATCCGAGGATCAGTTTCATATGCATCTGCCGCGCATCTTGGCCCGAAAACCGGTGCCCACGTTTCGGGATACGCTCACTTGAAGCGATAGTTGATGCGGCCCTTCGACAGATCGTAGGGGGTCATTTCGACCTGCACCTTGTCGCCAGCCAGAACCCGGATGCGGTTCTTGCGCATCTTGCCTGCCATCACCGCGATCAGTTCATGGCCGTTCTCGAGTTCGACCCTGAATGTCGCATTGGGCAAGAGTTCCTTGACGACACCGGGGAATTCGAGAATGTCTTCCTTGGCCATGGTCTCTCCATTGCGGGTGGGCCCGCGGCTGGTCCGCAGGCTTCCGCCCGGGCGTATGCCCCCGAAGCTGCGGGTTTTCAAGTGGATTCGTGCAACACATGCAACAGACTGCCTGCGTTCCCGCAGTCTGCCCGCCCGGAAGGCCCTTCCGGCGTGTGGCACAAATCGACCACATCCCGCTTCGATCCCGGCAAGAAAGCCCCGCTGCCTATCTGAAAGACTGCCCCCAACGTGGGCATTACCGGCTAAGTTCCCGCATCCAGAACTGCAGGGCCTTCTCCGTCTCCTCCACCTCGCCCAGATCTTTCCAGCTGAACTGCGCCTCCACGCCCGGCAAGGGGGCATACCCTCGCCCCGTCCAGAACGCATCGTTGCCCCGGTAGCTGGCGGGCCGGGCCGGGTGGTCCTTGGGCCGGATCACGGAACAGAAGGCAACATGGGTGCGGCCAAGGTTGCGGGCATGGCCCTCACGGAGGTCGATGAAGCGGTGCCCCAACCCGATCCCCCGGTAAGGGCGGAGGAGGACGGATTCCGCGCCGTACAGGATCTTCTCCAACGGGATGCCAAGGTCACGGAATGGGGCGGCAAACTCCGGCGCGTGGTCCTCCATCGGGGTGGAGGTCGACGCGCCGACAAGTTTGTCCCCATGGAAAGCGCCCACCAGCAAGGCGTCAGGATTGTCGCGGTAGGTTTCCAGATACCGGCGTTCATAGTCGAGCGTGCCGTCGTAAAGATAGGGCCAGTCCCGGAACACCGTGATCCGAAGCTGGGCCACCTGGTCAAGCGCCGCCTCAAGATCAGGGCCGCGCAGGGGGCGAAGGTCGATGTCGGCCGGGTTCATGCGCTGACCTGGGCGATCCAGTCGTTGAGGTTGTAAAAAGTGGTGATGCGGGAAATCTTGCCATCCGTCACGTCGAAGAACCCGCCAGCGGGCAGGATGTAGGTCTGGCCCTTTGCCTCGGGCAGGCCGGGGTCGGTTTGCAGATAGGTCCCGTGGACCACGAACTCCGCCGCGGCGCGGGCGCCGTCGTCAGTTGCGAAGATCACGATGTCCTTCAGGGTTTCCTGATAGCTGACGCCCATGTGGCTGCAGAATTCGGCGAATTTGGCCTTGCCGATCCGGTGGGCGCCTTCGTTCACCCGGTGCTCGATGTCGTCGGTCAGGCAGTCCAGCATCCCCGCCGCGTTGCCTGCGTTGAAGGCGTCATAGTAGCGGCGGACAAGGGCAAGGGTTTCGGCGCGCGGCATGGGTGTCTCCTTCGATTTGGCGCAAAGATTAGCGGGGCAGTAGGGGCTTTCCAAGCCAGCGGGGGCCGCCTTGGGGGGTGTTTGCGACCTGTCGGCGGGTCGTCTGGCAAGTTACAGGCCCGCCTACCCCTTGAGCGCGGGCGAAAGGCCAAAGACCTCAGCCGCCGTCTTGCCCGAGGCGAGGGCGCTGATCCAGCCCGCCTCACGCGCAAGTTTGGCCTCGGCGTCGGCAATGCGGCTGCGGACGACAAGCGGCGTCAGCGCGACAAGGCCGTCATCATCGCCGATCACCAGATCACCCGGCGACACAAGGCAGCCGCCAATCACCACCGGCAGGTTGACAGCCCCCCGGTCGGCACCCGTCGGACCGCGCGGGGTGATCCAGCGCGAAAAGACCGGAAAATCATCCCAGCTGCCAAGCGTGCCCGTGTCACGCACCGCCCCGTCGCAAACAAGGCCCGCAACACCCCTGCCCCGCAAGTGACCGGAAAGGATGTCGCCGATCATGGCGGTGTCGCGGTGTCCGCCCGCGTCGATCAGCAGCACCTGCCCGGGCTGGATCACGTCCAGCGCGTGCAGGACAGCGCCGAAATCCGGCGCCTCGCAGCGGACGGTCACGGCCTGACCAAACAGACGGGGCTGCGCGCCGGCCGGACGCAGCGGGCGGATCGCGGGGTCGATCTGGCCCGCGTCACGGCCCAGATCGACGGCAACGGCAACGGGCACCACAGCCCAGCGCGCAAGGTCGGCCGGGGTCAGGGTTGCCGGGGGCGGGGTGTGTATGGTGACGGGCATGGGGGCCTTCGGGTTCAGGACAGGAAATGCAATTTCAACGCCTCGCCCAGCGCGGCGATGCCGGACCGGATGTTGGCCTCGGAGGGGGCGGAAAAGTTGATGCGGGCAAAGTTCGGGCGCGGGGTCACCGGAAAGAAGGTTGCCCCCGGCACATAGGCCACCCGGGCCTGCGGCAGGGCCACATCGCGCATGAAGGTTGTGGCGTCAAATCCTTCGGGGAAGGTTGCCCAAGTGAATAGCCCGCCTTCCGGGTCGGTCACATGAATGTCTTGCGGGAAATGCTGCCGGATCGCGTCCAGCATGGTTTCCTTCTTGCGATGGTAGGCGGTGCGCAGGGTGGCGATGTGGTCGTCCAGATCGTAGCGGTCCAGAAACAGGCTGGCCGCCGCCATGTTCAGGGTCGAGGTCTGCGTGTCTGCCGCGACCTTCAGCAGCCCCATCCGCTCCAGCAGGCCCGGCGAGGCGACGGCCCAACCGATGCGCAGCGCCGGGACCAGCACCTTGGAAAAGCTGCCAAGGTGGATGACCCGCCCTTCTGTGTCGAGCGATTTGAGCGTCGGCAGGCTTTGCCCGGTAAACCTGATGTGGCGGTAGGGCGTATCTTCCAGCACGATCACGTCATGGGCATTGGCCAGCGCGATCAGCGCCTTGCGCCGTTCCAGCGACAGGGTGACACCCGTGGGGTTCTGGAAATCCGGAACCGTGTAGATCATGCGCGCCCGGGGATTGGCGCGCAACACAGCCTCAAGCTGGTCGGTCTGCATCCCGTCGGCATCCACCGGCACAGTGGCATAGCGGGGCTGGCTGGGATCAAAGGCGATCAGCGCGCCAAGGAAGGTCGGGTCTTCGGTGATGATGACATCATCCGGGTCGATCAGCATCCGCGCGGCGAAGTCGAGCCCTTGCTGCGAGCCTTGCAGAACAAGGACATCGTCAGCGGTGCAATCCGTCCCATCGGCGCGCATCAGGCTGGCGATCTGCTCGCGCAGGCGCGGCAGCCCGTTCGAGGGCGCGTATTGCAGCGCTGCACCGCCGGGGGCGCGGATCACCTCGTGAAAGACGGCATCCAGTTTGTCCACCGGGAACAGCGTCGCGTCAGGGTAGCCGCCCCCGAAGGATATGATCGATGGGTCCGCCCCAAGGGCCAGCAATTCACGAATGGCCGAAGGTTGAACCTTGGCCATGCGCTGCGCGTATCTGAAGCTCATCCGGGATGTGTCCTGAACAGTGTCGCGGCAAGCAGACACGCAGGACGGCAGGGTTGCAAGGGGCGGGCGTCAGAAGACTGCCCGCGGATGCACCGGCACAGAGGGGCGACGTTCGTGATCCGGGGCTAAAGCGTCCGGTCCAGCAGGGCGAGCCAGTTGGAATGGGCCAGACGTTCCAGCAGCGGGCGGTCATAGCCATGGTCTGACAGGGCCTGCAGCAGCTTTGGCAGGCCCATCACATCGCCGATCACGTCAGGCGTGGTGCAGCCGTCATAGTCCGAGCCGAAGCCAAGGTGATCTTCCCCCAGCTTTTCCAGCAGATAATCCATCTGCCGCAGGATCGGGTCCCATCCGGTCTCAGCCACTTGCCGCCCATCTGGGCGCAGGAACGAGACCGAGAAGTTCAGCCCGACCATGCCACCACTGTCGCGGATCATGTCCAGTTGCCGGTCCGTCAGATTGCGTGACGACGGGCAGATGGCATAGGCATTGGAATGGGTGGCAACCAACGGGGCATCGGACAGGCGCGCAACATCGTTGAACCCGGCCTCGTTCATATGGCTGAGGTCGAGCATGATCCGCAGCCGGTTGCATTCGGCCACCAGTCGCTTGCCCGCGTCGGTCAAACCCGGCCCGGTGTCGGGACTGGACGGAAAGGCGAAGGGCACGCCATGGCCAAAGATCGTGGGCCGTGACCAGACCGGCCCAAGCGACCGCAGACCCATGGCGTGAAAGAGGTGCAGGGCATCAAGGCTGTCATCAATCGCCTCGGCACCCTCCATGTGCAGGATGGCCGCGATGGTCCCCGAGGCAAGGCAGGCCCGCACATCCGCCGCCGTGCGGCAGATTTTCAGGGCACCTTCGGACGCACGCTCCAACCACAACAGATGGCCCGCCGTCTGAACGGCGGGCTCAATCGCGGCGGCGAAGGGGATCAGGTCCGGCAGCGGCAAGGCGTAGGGCGGGTTCTGCATCCGGGTCTGGTAGTCCAGATCATCATGCGCGACGGGGGATGGCAGATAGATGGCAAAGAACCCGCCCGCAAAACCTGCGGCCTTCATCCGCGGCAGGTCGAGATGACCCTTGCCTTCCCCGGTCAGGAAAATCTCCTCGCGCCGGGCGGGGTCCAGCAGCAGGCGCAAGAGAATGTCGTTGTGGCCGTCGAAGACAGGGATCATGCGGAAGGCTCCGTTGTCGTCCCCAGCATCCGGTCGGCGCTGGCGTCGAACAGGCTGCGGGCATAGGCGGTGGTCATTCTGGCGCTGGCAAGGTCGTCGCGGGTGATCTCTTCCACAGTCCGGCCATTCTGCAAGATCATGATGCGGTCACACATGTGGTCGATCACCGCCAGATCATGCGACACCATCAGGAAGGTCAGCCCCTGTTCAGCGCGCAACCGGTTGAGAAGGTTCAGCACTTCGGCCTGAACCGAGGCGTCCAGCGCGCTTGTCGGTTCATCCAGCAGCAGGATCTTGGGCTTCAGCATCAGGGCGCGCGCGATGGCCACGCGCTGGCGCTGGCCGCCGGACAGCTGGTGCGGGTAGCGAAACCGGAAGGCAGGGGGCAGGCCGACATCCGTCAACGCCTCAACCACGCGGGTGTCCCGGTCCGGCAGGCCATGGATGGTCAGCGGTTCGGCCAAGGTGCGGTCGATGGTGTGGCGGGGGTGCAGGCTGGCATAGGGGTCCTGAAACACCATCTGAACCTGCGTAGAAAACGCCCGGCCGCGCGGGGTTGGCAACAGATGCCCACCGATGCGGATCGTGCCGCCCGTGACCGGGGCCATGCCGCAGATTGCCCGCAGGATCGTGGACTTGCCCGACCCGCTTTCCCCGACCAAGCCATAGCTTTCGTGCGCGTCGACCGACAGACTGACACCTTCCACAGCGCGCACATCACGGCCCTTGGCGCGGAAAGTGACGGAAAGGTTTTCAACCTCGATCAGGCCCATGGGAAACCCTTTGCCGAAAGGAGCAGCGATGTCTTTGAAGACATCGCATCGGACCCTTTGAAGGGGCCGGACCGGAGTTTTCGAAAACTCCGGCATGCGCCATCGGGGGTGATGAGTCTGATCATCCTGCGCCCTCGGACGCCCATGAGCCTGTCCGGTCCAACCCCGGCAACGGCCCGCGCTGGCCGCCAATCCGGGGCAGGCAATTCAGCAGGCCGCGGGTATAGGGATGCTGGGCCGCAAGCAGGTTTGAGGCGGCGAGTTCTTCGACCACAAGGCCCTTGTACATCACCAACACCCGGTCGCAAAACCGCGCCACAAGCCGCAGATCGTGGCTGATGAAGATCAGGCCCATGCCCCGATCCCGCACCAGCGCGTCAAGGATCGACAGCACCTCTGCCTGCACGGTCACGTCAAGGGCGCTGGTGGGTTCATCGGCGATCAACAGGTCAGGTTCGGGGATCAGCATCATCGCAATCATCACCCGCTGGCCCATCCCGCCGGAAAGTTCGTGCGGATAGGCGTCCATGACGCGGGCGGCGTCGCGGATCTGCACGGCTTCCAGCGCGGCAATCGCCTTGGCCGTGGCGTCGGCGCGGCCCAGCCCGTCGCGCAGGCGCAGACCCTCGGTCAACTGGCGGCCCACGGTCATCACCGGGTTCAGCGAGTATTTCGGGTCCTGCATCACCATGCCGATCCGCTTGCCGCGCAAGGCCCGCATGTCGTGTTCCGAAGCGTGGAGGATGTCCTGACCGTCAAAGGTCATCGCCTCGGCCTCGATCCGGCCGGGGGGGCGGATCAGGCGCAGGACGGCGCGGCCGGTCATCGTCTTGCCAGACCCGGATTCGCCCACGATTCCCAGCCGTTCATGGCCAAGCGAGAACGACACACCCCGCACCGCCTGCACCGGGCCGGTTTCGGTGTCGAAGGTCACGCGCAGGTTCCTGACGTCCAGAAGGGTCATCGGCTGGCGCTCCTTGGGTCAAGGACATCGCGCAACCCGTCGCCCAGCAGGTTGAAGCCAAGGCTGACGATGAAGATGGCCAGCCCGGGCATGGTGGCGACCCACCACTGTTCGAACAGGAACTTGCGGCCCGAGCTGATCATCAGCCCCCATTCCGGCGCGGGGGGCAGGACGCCAAGGCCAAGGAAGCCAAGGCCCGCCGCGATCAGGATCACCCCCGCCATGTCCAGCGTCACGCGGATGACGACCGACGGCAGGCACATCGGCACCACATGCCCAGCGATGATCCGGGGGGCAGAGGCGCCCTGCAGCCGGATCGCGGCGATGTAGTCCGAGGACCGGACGGTCAGCGTTTCGGCCCGCGCGACGCGGGCATAGGGGGGCCATGCGGTCAGCGCGATGGCAAGGACGGCATTCTCGATCCCCGGGCCAAGCACGGCCACCAGCGCCAGCGCAAGGATCAGCCGGGGGAAGGCAAGAAAGATATCGGTCAGGCGCATCAGGGTCGCGTCGACCCAGCCGCCGAAATATCCCGCCATTGTGCCGATGAGGAGGCCCAGAACTGGGGCCGTGACGGCCACCAGCGCGATGATGTAAAGCGTGATCCGCGCGCCAAAGATGATGCGGCTCAGGATATCGCGGCCGAAGTCATCGGTGCCCAGAAGGTTGCCGGGGGTTCCGGGTGGCAACAGGCGGCGCGACAGATCCTGCGTCAGCGGGTCATGCGGGGCTATCCATGGGGCGAGAGCGGCGACGATCAGCAGCACGGCAACGATGACCAGCCCCGCCATCGCCAGCCGGTTGCGCCGGATGCGCTGCCAGGCCAGCCACAGCTGCCCCAGCCGCGCCTGCCGCCGCGATGCGGGGTTCGGGTCGCTGAGCCATTCACGCAAGGCGGTCATGCGCGCGCCCTTGGGTCAACCAGCCGGTACAGGATGTCCGACGCCATGTTCAACGTGACGAAGGCCACGCCCACGACCACGGTGCCCCCAAGCACCGCTGGCATGTCATTGGCGAACAGCGCGTCGGTGATGTAGCTGCCAAGCCCCGGCCAGGCAAAGATCGTCTCGGTCAGCACAGACCCTTCCAGCAGATAGGCATAGCTGAGTGCTATGACCGTGATCAGCGGCACCAGCACGTTCTTCATCGCATGCACCCAGATCACCCGCCATTCCGGCATCCCCTTCACGCGGGCCGTGGTGATGTATTCCTGCCCAAGCTCGTTCATCATGAAACTGCGGGTCATCCGGCTGATGTAGGCCATCGAGACATAGCCCAGAAGGCCGGCTGGCAGGATGATGTGGCTGACCGCATTGGCGAACACGTCCCACGCCCCGTTCAGGGCGGCGTCGATCAGGATCATCCCGGTGTAGGAGGTCAGGGTAAACTCCATCATCATGTCATAGGTCGGGTCCAGCCGCCCCGGCCCCGCGACCCAGTCAAGCTGGCCGTAGAACACCAGCAGGCCGATGAGGCCCAGCCAGAACACCGGCATGGAATAGCCCATCAGGCCCACTACGCGCACGATCTGGTCGGCGATGCTGCCGGGCCGGGTGGCGGCCAGAACCCCGGCAGGCACGCCCACGAGCGTGCCGAAGATCGTGCCAAGGGTCGCAAGCTCCAGCGTGGCGGGGAAGTAGCGCGCGATTTCGGAGGTGACGCTTTGGCCGGTGCGGATCGAGTTGCCAAGGTCGCCTTGCACCGCATCCCGGACATAGATGAAGAACTGCTGCCACATCGGCAGGTCGAGCCCCAGCTTTTCGCGGATGGCCGCGATCTGGGCCGGGGTTGCGCGTTCACCGACAATCGACAGGACCGGATCGGTCGGCACGATGCGGGCGATCACGAAGGTGACGAGCAGCAGACCAAGCAGGGTGATTGCAAGGGTGGCGATGCCAAGCAATATCTGCCCCAGAAGGGGTGGAAAGCGCTTGCCTTGGGGGACTGCAGGAATTCCGGTCATATGGGAAACGGGCCGCCGCCCCGCAGGGAAGCGGCCCGATCAGCTACTTGGTAACGGTCCAGTAGGACGCCGAGTCGGTCGCCCCACCGGCATAAAAGCCCGTCACGTTGGCACGCATCGCATCCTGCCGTGCCTGCTGGAACATCATCACGAAGGCCGATCCGTCGCGGTGCTTGCGCTGGATCTCCTCATACATCGCTGCGCGTGCGGCAGTGTCCTTTTCCACCACGGCGGCTTCGGTCATCGCATGCAACTCACCCGGTTCCCACGCCGTGCGCCAGGCGAGGTAGCCGGTGTTCCCCGCCTCGTCCGAGTTGTCGGGGTTCATCGCGAAGGTCGAGGCGTTGGTGTGCGGGTCGGGATAGTCCGGCCCCCAGGTCTGCAACGTGATCTCGTGCAGACGGCCACGGTAGGTGGCAAGGCCCGTCGCCCCGTCGCCCACATCAAGCGTCAGATTGACCCCGATCTGCGCGAAGGTGTTCTGCAGCGACGTGGCGATGTCCAGCCGTTCCTGGTTGTTGCGGACGGTGAACTTCACTTCAAGCGGCAGGGTCACCCCGGATTCCGCCATCAGGGCCTTGGCCTTCTCGACGTCCAGACTGTAAGGGGTTTCCGTCAAGGCGCCAAGGAAACCCTGCGGCAGGAAGGACTGGTGGACAACCCACTGGCCTTTCAGGATGCTGTCGGTCATGCCGGCATAATCCACGGCCCAGCGCATCGCTTCCTGCACCTTGGGATTGGCGAGTTCGGCCTTCTTCTGGTTCAGCGCCAGATAATAGACCTGACCACCCACGTCGTTTTGAACCTTGATGTCGGCATTGCCTTCAAACCCGGCAATATCGGTTGGCGTCAGTTCGCGGCCAATGTCGATGTCGCCCTTTTCCAGCAGCAGACGCTGGGTGGCACCTTCCGGGACATGCTGCATGAACACGTTCTTGATCGGCGCATCGCCGCGCCAGTGGCCAGCGCGAGCCTCAAGCACATAGCCTTCGTTTGGCTTGAACGACCGCAGGACATAGGCCCCGGTCCCGGCGCTGTTGGCCTTTAGCCAGGCATTGCCCATGTCGCCCTCAACCTCGTTCGCCATCACGGTCTTGATGTCGACGATGTTGGCCACCCCTGCGGTCAGGCAGTTGTAGACGAAGGACGGCGCATAGGCCTTGTCGGTCTTGAGGGTGACGGTATCACCTTCGAAAGTGATCATCTGATCCACGTTCTCGGCCGTCAGGCCGAACTGGGTCAGGATGAAGGCCGGCGTCTTGTTCAGCTTGACAACCCGCCGCAGGGACAGCGCCGCATCTTCAGCCGTCACCGGATTGCCGCTGGAAAAGGTGATGCCGGACTTCACCTTGAAGGTATAGGTCATGCCGTCGTCGGCAACCGCCCAGCTTTCTGCCAGACCGGGGACCAGTTCACCGGGCTTGGTCGGATCAAGCTCGATCAGCGTGTCGTACACGTTGTTGTTCAGGTCGACCCCCGAAAACTCGAACGCTTCATGCGGGTCGATCGACACGATGTCGTCGATCGCATCCGCCACGACCAGCGTGTCAGCGGGCGTTTCGGCCATCAGTGCCATGGGTGCAGTGCCGGCCATCAGAACCGCTAGTGCTGCCGCACGGCCAAATCCATGCTTCAGGTGCATTGTCCATCTCCCTGTGATTGTTCTTTGAGGAGCCGACAATTGCCAGTTCCTGACCCGATTGGATGAAAGCGCAGCGCAGGAGTCAATGGCATTCCGCGGCGATCCGCGCATGAACCTCGCATCCTGATCGTGGCTCGTGCCCCCCAAGGACAGAGTATGGAGGATCGGGAGGGGAAGACAGCTTGACCGTTTTGGCAAGGTGACCGAGCATTCGGCCCTGCCAAATCATCAAAGCTGGGAGCATCGAAGGATTTTCGGGCGCGGCAAAGAAATTTCTGCAACCTGGGGAATAACTCCCCATCGCGCCCGTTCTTCCTTGCATGCCGGGTCGCACTGCCCGGTCAGAAAAGGAGAACTTGACATGACGGATGATCGCAAAAGCCCCGCCCTTCTGACCCGCCGCAATCTTCTGATGCGCGTTGGTCTCACTGCTGGCGCTGCCTATATGGCCCCGGCCCTCGTCGGCTTCAACGCGGCCCATGCCAGCAGCGGCTCGGGTGGATCGGGCGGCTCGGGTGGCTCGGGTGGGGGTTCCGGCAATTCGGGGAATTCGGGCAATTCGGGGACCTCGGGCGCTTCGGGAACGTCAGGCGCTTCGGGGACGTCCGGCACGTCGGGCGCTTCAAACAACTCTCGTCCCACGAACACCAGCGGGCCAAAGGGCGGTGACCTGCCGAACTGGCTTCAGGGTGTTCTGAACGGCGCCTGACATTGAACCGGCAGACGCACCATACCCTTCCCGGGACCGAGGCGATCGCGCCCTCGGTCCCGCGACTTTGCACCCTGCGCCTGAGGGGGATCGACCGGACCGTCGTCCTTCCAGACGATCCTGACCTTGTCGAGGCCCTGTCCAGTTGCATCCGTGGCTGGCCTTCCGATCTTGCCCCGCTGAACCCCGCCACCCTTGCCGCCCCCGACCCGGACGCACTTGCCCCGCTTTGCGTGATCGAACCGCGGGGGCCGGGGGTCTACCGGACCCATTCGCGCTATCTGGACCGCCCGTTCGACAAACTGCCCGCGGCGACCGCGATCTGCACCTTGCTGGCGGACCTTTCGCAGGCCTACAGCGAAACACCCGGCGACCATGTCTTCGGGCTTCATTGCGGCGCGGTCACCATCTGCGGGACGACGCTGGTCCTTGCCGGTGCGCGCCGGGCTGGAAAATCCACGCTGGTCTCCCGGCTTTCCGCCTTTCCCGAGGTCGACATCCTGTGCGATGACGTGCTGCCCATCACGGCGGACGGCCGGGCCGTGGCGTTGGGCCTTGCCCCCCGGCTTCGGTTGCCGCTGCCGGAAACCGCCTCGCCCGCGTTCCGCCAGCATGTGGCACGGTGGTTGGGTCATGCGGATGACCGCTACGGCTATCTGCCGACGCCCAACCTGCTGTCGCATGGCAAGACCGTGCCGGCGCATGTCTTTCTGCTGCTTGACCGGCGCGACGAGGGGCCTGCCCGCCTGCATGCGCTGACCGAAGATGAAACCCTGTGCCGCCTGCTGGAACGCAGCATCGCAGGCCCCGCAGGACCCGAGCCCAGCTTTGCAGCGGCCCACGACCTTGCAACGCGCCTGACCGGCCTGCGGCTGGTTTATTCCGACCTTGAAGAGGCGACCACGCTGCTGTTGCGGCACTTTGGCCGCTTGGGCGGACCTGCGCGCGACTTTGGCCCGGTGTCCCCACCCCTTGCGCCAACAGCGCCCGAGAGCGTGGATCATCCGGCAGACATTGACCAGACAATCCCCTTTGTGCGGGCCAGCGATACCGCAGTCCGCCGTGTGGGTGACGCCGCCTTCATCTGGCGGCCCGGGGACGTGATGCTGTGGCATCTCAACCCGGTGGCGCGGGCGATCTGGGCCATGCTGGACCAACCGGCCCCGGCAACCCTGCTGGTCGAGGTCTTGGGCGAACTCTTTCCCGACGAGACGCCTGAGCGGCTGTCATCTGACCTGCAAGGTCTGATGGCCCGGCTTTGCGCCGAAGGCTTGATCCACCCGGCAGGTTGAAATCATCCCGCGCCGCGATACCTTCGCCGGGGTCGAAACCGCCGGTTCGGTGCAGATTGCGTGCAGAAACCGGCTTTATTGATCAACAAGTTGTTGGTTTGCCGTCCAATCCGCACAAGCAGGTTGGCAGGAAACCTTGCGCAGGGCAGAAGTTAGGCTTCGTCACCACAGAAAGCAGGCGCTCCGGATGAAGGCTATTCCCCAGCTTATTGCAATCGTGTTGATCGGCGCGGTGGCCATTCCATTGGCTGGCAGGTTCGTTCCGGGAGCGCGGCCATGGCTGGACAGGGTCGGACTGCTTCAGCCCCTGACAGCGGCGGGGATTGTCCCGTCAGAAGCGGCGGCTGAAGCTGGCCAAGGGCAGGGAAGCCAGCGGGGCGGTGGGATCACGGTGGTGGCAAGCGACGTGCAGACCGAAGTGCTGCGCGACATCGTGTCGGCCATCGGATCAGCGCGGGGGGATCAGGCTGTCGAACTTTCGTTCGAGGTTACTGGGCGGCTTGCGTCCATCATGGTGGCCCCCGGCGACCGCGTGGCAGTCGGGGATGTGATCGCCGCACTGGATGCCGAAGCGGCAGAGCTTATGGTGGACCGGGCGCGCCTTGTGCTGGAAGACGCCCAAAGAACGGTCGACCGGCTGGAACAGCTTGCCCAGTCCGGCACTGCGACGGCGCTGCAGCGTCAGGATGCCGAACTGGCCCGGCGTACAGCCGAACTGGGCCTGCAGTCAGCGGAACGCGATCTGGCCGACCACCGCCTGCTGGCGCCGATTGCGGGCTATGTCGGGCTTGTGGAACCGCAGGTCGGTGATCTGGTGTCGCCCACGACCGCGATCACCCGGATCGAGGACCGGTCCAGCCTGATCGTCGATTTCCGCGTGCCCGAACGGCTGGCAGCCATGGTTGCCGTGGGCGATCCCGTGCGGGCGACCGCCATCTCGACCCCGGGAGACGTGATCGACGGTCAGATCGTGGCCATCGACAACCGGGTGGACGAAGCCAGCCGCACGCTGCGGGTTCAGGCGACCATCGGCAATGCCGACGACCGGCTTCGCGCAGGGATGGCGTTCCAGATCAACCTGGTCTTCACGGGGGCCGAATACCCTGCTGTTGACCCGCTGGCGATCCAGTGGGGCGCGGACGGCGCTTTCGTTTGGGTGGTGCGCGATGGCAAGGCTACCCGCCTGCCGATCCGTATTCTGCAACGCAGCGCCGAGGCGGTGCTGATTGAAGCGACCTTCGAACCCGATGACATGGTCGTCACCGAAGGGGTCCAGGCCCTGCGCCCGGGTGCCGAAGTGTCCGTCACCGCACCAAGGAGCTGACGGATGGACCGCACCCCCGAAGCGCCTGAGACCCAACCCGTTGCCGGGGGGCATGGCACCGCCCTGTTCGTGCGCCGCCCCATCCTTGCCTTCGTGCTGAACGCCCTGATCGTGATTGCAGGGCTGGCCGGGCTGCTGGGCGCGGATGTGCGCGAACTGCCGGATGTCGACCGGCCGGTGGTGTCGGTATCCACCTCTTATCCGGGTGCTGCACCTGAAACGATCGACCGTGAAGTGACGGCGGTGATCGAGGGCGCCGTGGGTCGGATCGCCGGGGTCAAGTCGATCTCGTCCACGTCGCGGTTCGGGACCAGTCGGGTTACGGTAGAGTTTCGCGATGACGCCGATCTTGACGTGGCCGCAACCGACCTGCGCGATGCGGTGGCGCGGGTCAGCAACAACCTGCCCGACGATGCCGATCCGCCACGGGTGGTGAAGTCCGACGCTGATTCCGAGGCAATCCTGCGCATTGCTGTCACATCATCGCGGCGGACGGCGGACGAATTGACGACCCTTGTACGCGACCTTGCCGAAAGCCGCCTTCTGTCGGCCCCCGGGGTGGCGGACCTGCAGATCTTTGGTGACAGGGAGCTGTCATTCCGGGTCGATGTCGACCTGATGCAGTTGGCAGCACGGGGGCTGACCCTGGCCGACCTGCGGAACGTGCTTGGCGATGCGGCCCTTGACAGCCCTGCTGGCGCACTGAGTTCGGACCGCCAAAGCCTGCAAGTCCGCACCACCGCCGCCATCCGCACGACGGAACAGATCGAGGCGCTGACTGTCGCCGGCGATGTGCGTCTGGGCGATGTGGCGCAGGTCACGCTTGGCCCCGAAACGGGAGCGTCGATCCTGCGGGCGAACGGTCAGACCGGCATCGGACTGGGCATCATCCGTCAGGCCAATGGCAACACCCTTGCCATATCCGAGGCGGTTCGGCAGGTGGTGGCCGACCTCCAGCCGCTGCTGCCGGACGATGTCGACATGTACGTCACCTCGGACAGCGCCAATTTCATCGAAGGCGCGATCCACGAAGTCGAGATTGCGCTTGGCCTTTCGGTGCTGATCGTGACGGCGGTGATCTACATCTTCCTGCGGGATGTGCGCGCCACGCTGATCCCGATCATTGCCATGCCGGTGGCACTTGTGGGCACCTTGGCCGCGATCTGGCTGGTCGGGTTTTCCATCAACATCATGACCTTGCTGGCACTGGTCCTGGCGACGGGCCTTGTCGTCGACGATGCCATCGTCGTGCTGGAAAACATTGTCCGCCGCCGGTCCGAGGGGATGGGCGCCCGCGCCGCCGCTGTTCTGGGGACCGAGCAGGTGTTCTTCGCCGTGCTGGCCACCACGTCAACGCTGGCGGCCGTGTTCATCCCGCTGTCCTTCCTGCCCGGCCAGACCGGCGGGCTGTTCCGCGAATTCGGCTTCACTCTGGCGATTGCCGTCCTGCTGTCGTCGATCACGGCGCTGACGCTGTGCCCGGTGCTGGCCGCGCGTCTGCTGCGGCCCCATACCAAGGATGAAACCCGTGGGGCCATGACCCGGATCGGCGATGTCCTTGCCGGCGTCTATCGGGCGACCTTGCGCCTGTGTCTGGGCGCGCCGCTGATCTCGGTCGCCGTGGCGGTGCTGTTTGCGGCCCTTGCGGTGGCAAGTGCCACTTCGCTGCGGCAAGAGCTTACCCCCGCCGAAGACCGCGCCGTCGTCCTTTTGTCGGTGCAGGCCCCGCAAGGCGTGTCTCTGGACTACACAGACAGCAAGATGCGCGAGATTGAGGCACTGGTCGAACCGCTGCGCGCCTCGGGTGAGGTCAGAAGCGTCTTTGCCATCGCCGGATCGGGTGGGCAGGACAATCGCGGCTTCATCGTCGTGACTTTGGCTGATTGGGCCGACAGGACGCGCAGCCAGCAAGAGATTGCCGCCGAACTGAACGCTGGCCTGCGCGGGGTCATCGGCGTGCGAACCTTTGCGATCCAGCCAAACTCGCTTGGCATTCGTGGGGCTGGGCAAGGTCTGTCGGTGGCGCTGGTCGGCGATGACTATGCCCGGCTGGCAGATGTGGCCCGCTCCCTTGTCGAGCAGATGGATCAGGACCCACGCTTTGGTCAGGTGCGGCTGGGCTATGACACCACGCAGCCCCAGCTTTTCGTCGAGATCGACCGGACCCGCGCCGAAGACCTTGGCGTCGCGATCGACGGTCTGGGCGAGGCGTTTCAGGCCGTGCTTGACGGCCGCACTGTCGGCACCCTGTTCCTTGAGGACGACAGTTTCGACATCCGCCTTGTCTCCACCTCGGACCCGGTGAACGATCCCGGCGATCTGGAGCGGATCTTCGTGCCGTCCAGCAACGGGCAGATGGTGCCGGTATCGTCCTTCGCCACCCTGACCGAACGCGCTGTTGCGCCGGAACTGGGCCGTGAATCGCAGCGCCGGTCGGTGCCGATTACGGCGGGCCTGACGCCAGACCTCGCCTTGGGCGATGCCTTTGGCGAATTGCAGGCCATGGCAGACGAGTTGCTGGGCGAGGATATGCAGTTGGTTCCGCTGGCCGAAGCCGCAACGCTTGGCGAAACCTCGTCGGGATTGATCATCACCTTTGGCATTGCACTTGCCGTCGTCTTTCTGGTGCTGGCAGCGCAGTTCGAAAGTTTTGTCTCCGCCGTGATCGTGATGGCCACGGTGCCACTAGGTCTGGCCTGCGCGATCTTCGCGCTTTTGCTGACGGGTGGCAGCCTGAACGTCTATTCGCAGATCGGACTGGTGCTGCTGGTGGGGATCATGGCCAAGAACGGCATCCTGATTGTCGAATTCGCCGACCAGCTCCGCGAACGCGGCGCGACCGTGCGGGAAGCGATTGAAGAATCCGCCACCGTCCGCCTGCGGCCGGTGATGATGACGATGATCGCGACGGTTCTGGGCGGCCTGCCGCTGGTTCTGGCGCAAGGTGCCGGAGCCGAGGCGCGCGCCGTCCTTGGCTGGATCATCGTCGGCGGTCTGGGCATGGCGACGATTGCCACGCTGTATATCACCCCGGTTGCCTATCTGCTGCTGGCGGGGTTTGCGCAGTCCCGCGCGGCTGAGACGGAAATGCTGGAATCGGAATTGCGCGGTCTGTCGCGAAAGCAACATCCGGCGGAATAGCCTGACCGCAGAGGCGAGAAACTTCAGTAAAGATCGACGCGGAACGGCGTGGTCGACCAGTGAAGTCGCGCGATGTCGACAAGGCGCTCTACCGGGTCGGTCTCCAGCGTGGTGTCGCCCTGCTGTTCTGCCGCAGCCCGATACGCGGCTTCACTTCCCGCACCGAACGCGCCATCCGGGGTGATATCGGCACCAAGCGCCTGCAAAAGCCGTTGTGCCGCCTCGTCGATCTGCTCGGCCGGGATGGCATCAAGCACCTGACGGGCCCGCTCGACCGAGACCTTGTCACGCAAGGCGGCGGCGCGGCCGGCGCGGTAGGCGGCATCGGCAAGGCTTAGACCACCTGCGTTTTCAGACAGGATCAGGTAGGCACCATAGGCCCCGGCATTCGCGTCGCCACGTTCAAGGCCCTTGTCGAACCATTCAACCGCCTTGCCAAGATCAGCCTTCTTGCCAAGCGCGCCGGTTGCAATCAGCCGACCGATATTGCCCGGCGCGTTCGGATGACCGCCATCCGCCGCCTTGGTGAACCAGTCAAGCGCCAGAGCCGCATCCTGCTTCTGGCCGCCAAGCCCGTTCATGTAGACAAGGCCAAGGTTGTTGTAGCCGTAGATATCACCCCGCGCGGCGCTTTCGTTCAGGTAGCGCAGGCCACGGGTGGGGTCGTAGTATTCGCTTGTGTCATCAAGGTAGAAATACCCCAGTTCATTCATGGCGTAGGTATGGCCGACCTCAAGCGCGCGCATCAGCAGATCATAGCCGCGAAGCCGGTCCGGAGCCGTCTTGCCAAAGCGCACCAGTTGCCGACCAAGGGCGTAGAAGGCGTAGGGGTCACCCAACTGGACACCCTCGCGGTAGTAGGCAAGCGCCTCGTCCGGAGCCGCCTCGATGGCAGAGCCGCCAGTGGTGCGGGCCTCGTTCAGGATGGCGTTTCCAATGGCATAGGACGCGCGGGAATGGCCCAATTCGCGCGCCTTGTCCCATGCGGCGCGGGCGTCGTCGTAAAGCCGCAGCGCGTTGTAGGCCCGGCCAAGCTGATAGTGGAACCGGGCGTTTGCCGGATCACGCGCGACGGCGGCCTTGCAGGCCTCAAGCGCGGCCTCGGGTTCGATCTCATTGGCGAAACGGGCAAAGCCTGCGCCTTCGGGGTCAAGATGATCCGCTGCCGCCATGTCGCAAGGGTCAGGCGACAGGTCGACCTGGATGATCTTCGGGCTTCCGTTCAGGTCAATCTTGAACTGCGCCTTCAGTACCGGACCCTGACCCGCCTGCCCCACGGGACCGTTGACATAGGCAAAGGCAAGCCGCGCCGCATCGGGGGCGGACAAGGGGAACAGCGGGGCGGATTGAACGCCCTGGTCATCCAGCAACACAAGGCGGCCGCCGCGGGGCGGTTCGGTCAGGTCAATCCGGTCGGTGGGGGCAAGGTTCAGCTTGGCCATCAGGGTCGCGCCGATGGGGACGGCAGGGGCAAGGGGCGCAGTGATCTGGACATCCGGGGTGGGAAGCTCTGCATCAAACGGCAGGAATTCGGCGGAACTGGCGAAAAGCGTCAGGCCCCGCCCGACCGAGCCGCTATCGCCCGCTGGGGCATCTGTCGCCGCCAAGCTGGCCCCGGCCGAGGCGATGGTCGCCTCTTCCACCATGGTGGAACTGTCCCATGGCACCTGAACGCCCTCGGTCTCGATAAAGACGCTGCGCCGCACTTCTTCGAAAACGTCCGTCACCGGGACCGACCCCAAGGCCGCGGCCTGCAGGAAGGCGGTCGCGAAGGGGCTGTTTTCACCGGCGCCATCCAGCGCCACTTCGCCGGGCGAGGTTGAGAAGACTAGGTAGGAATTCACCGGCGCGGCCAAGGATGCAAAGCCGGTTTCGATTTCGCGCACATCCGGGCCGAGGGAGTTTTGCACCTGCAGCCCGGCAAAGGGGTTGTTGCGGCAACTGTCCAGAATGACGATCTGCAACCGCGCACGGGCACCGATGATCGACACAAGGCTGCCGACAGACACGGTCTCGAACGGCAGGTCGTCGATCTGGTCAAGCTGGGCATCCGTGGGGATCAGGTAGTTTTCTGATCCGACCTGCACGCCATGGCCCGCGTAGTAGAACAGAACCTCGGTCTCGCGGTCGACATCGAAAAGGATGCGCTGCATGAGGCCTTCGAAATCCCGCTTCGACGCATCCTTCAGCAGGGTGACGTCATAGCCCTGCCCTGCCAGCACATCGGCGACATCCTCGGCATCGTTCCAGGCGTTCGGCAGTTTCGGGGCGTGGGCATAGCTTTGGTTGCCGATGACAACGGCATATTTCTGGCGCGGACCTTTGGCGTCCACCGCCAGTTTCCGCACATTGGCCGAAACATAGCCTTCAGGGTACGCGCCCGGAGCGGAGGCTGTGTCCTGCGCCGCCAATGGCACAGCGGCAGCGGCCATGACCAGCATGGCCAGTGTGCCGCATGACCATTTTTGATGGCTGCCCATCTAACCAGACCAGCCGCCGCCACCACCGCCACTGCCCTCGCCCCGATCGTCAAAATCAATCATGGGAGGCGATTTCTTCACCACTGGCGCGGCGGCTACCGGTTTCTTGACCGACGGAGCCGCAACCGCAGCTTTGGGCGCGGGTTTTTCGGGCATCGGGGCGGGTTCATCGCAGGCCGCCATCAAGCCCAGGCCAGCGATCAAAAACAAAGTCCGAGACAAAATTCCAAGCATAGAGCGACCCCTTGAATGAAGAGACGGTCGGTCAAACGGGACTAAGAACTTAAAAAGACCAATATCCAAGGATGGTGCCACACATCGGCCATTCAGACAAGAATGTCTGCGGGCGAAGAACTCTGCCCGGGCAAGAAGCGTGCCAACAAGTATCAAAACGAAAGGCCACCGCTGCGGTCTGGCAGCGATGGCCTTGGTGGGGCAGAGTTTTGGCGGTCAGGTGTGGGTGATCTTCGTGCCCAGCACGTTCAGACATTCGCGCATGAAGGCGGCAAGCCCGGTCCAGCCTTTCGCGGAAACCATCGTGCCGTCGACATAGGCCTCGGTCGGCTTGACGTCGATATAGGTGCCACCCGCCAGGATCACCTCTGGCTCACAGGCACCCAAGGCCGCGACCTTCTTGCCGCGCACGACGCCATCGACGGCCACAAGGATCTGGACACCATGGCAGATGGTGAAGATCGGCTTCTTTGTTTCGTGGAAGTGCCGGACCATCGCCTGAATCCGCTTGTCGGTGCGGATGTATTCCGGCCCGCGCCCACCGGCGCAATAGACCGCGTCATACTGGTCCAGCTGCTTTTCCGCCTCCGAGAAGGTCTTGTTGATGTCGGCATAGTGGCCGTAGCGCTCGACATAGGTCTGGTGGCCCTCGAAGTCGTGCAGGCTGGTCTGGATCTTCTCGCCCGCCTTCTTGTCGGGGCATACGACGTGGACCGTGTGGCCGACGGCTTCCATGCCCTGCTGGAAAACGAAGATCTCGTATTCCTCGGTGAACTCGCCCGTCAGCATCAGGATCTTCTTGCCAGCCATCAGTCTTCTCCTCCTCGGTGAGATGCGCACGGCGCGTGGCGCCGACGCGGGTTCGGTCAGGCCTATTCGAAGGCCGCAAGCAGTCGGTCGTGGGACCGCTGGATGTGGTCGCGCATCGCCTGCGCGGCGGCGTCCGCGTCGCGGTTGCGCAGGGCCACAAGCAGGCGTTCGTGTTCTTCCAGCGCCTCGGCAGTGACGCGGGCGTGGAACATCAGCCGGAACAGGTGCAGATGGACGTGCTGGCCGGACAGCGCCTGCCGCATGACATTGTTGCCGCCGATCCGCAGGATGGCGTCGTGAAACTGCGCGTCGGCGCGGGCAAAGCGGGAATACCGGCTGTTGCGATCAACCGGGGTGCCACTGTTTTCCATGTCGGCGGCAATCGCCTCGATCGCTTCCATCGCTTCGGGGGTCATGTTCCGGGCGGCCAGTTTGGCACCCTCAGGCTCCAGCAGCAGGCGGAATTCGTAAAGGTCGTCGAACTGCTTGCGGGTCAGTTGCGGGGCGGCGGAATAGCCGATCAGATGCGCCTTGCGCACCAGCCCTTCACGTTCCAGCCGGCTTAACGCCTCACGCACCGGGGTCTGCGAGATGTCAAGATCGCGGGCGAGGACATCAATGGCGATGCGCGCGCCGGGGGCGATTTCAAGCGACATCAGCCGTTCGTAGATGTTGTCATAGACGCCATCGACCATGCTGACCGGGCGCAAGGAAACCTGCCGCCCTTCCCGTTGTGTTGCCAGTTCCATCGCCCATCATCTTCGCTTGACATGAGGCAATGGGTCACAGATATCCTATCGCATGTCAAATCGTTTATCCTATACGATCTGATTTTTTCAGCCGCCGAACCGGCCCGGCCCGTTGTCCTTTGAGGGGAAGAATGCAGGAATTCGCCACCATCAGGTCCCCGCGCGAGGTGCTTTTCGGCCCCGGTCAACGCCATGCCCTTGCCGCTGTTGCCAAGCGCCTTGGCACCCGGGCGCTTGTCATCACCGATGCCCGACTGGCCGCCGACCCCATGTTCCAGGTCATGATTGCAAACCTGCGGGAGGCGGGGCTGGAGGTCCGGGTGGATGCGAGTACCCTGCCCGACGTGCCCGTCGCCTCGGCCATTGCCGCCGCCGAGGCGCAGCGCAGCTTTGCGGCTGATCTGGTCATCGGGATCGGCGGCGGGTCCTGCCTCGACATGGCAAAATGCTTGGCCCTTCTGCTGACGCATGGCGGACGCCCACAGGATTACTTTGGCGAGTTGCTGGTGCCCGGCCCGATCCTTCCCCTGATCGCGGTGCCGACCACGGCGGGCACCGGGTCCGAGGTGACCCCGGTCGCAGTCCTGTCGGATTCCGAACGCACGCTGAAGGTGGGCATCTCGTCGCCCCACCTGATCCCCGTCACCGCGATCTGTGACCCTGAACTCACGATGACCTGCCCGCCTGCCCTGACCGCGATTGCGGGTGCAGACGCGCTGACCCACGCCATTGAGGCCTTCACGGCCATTCGCCGCCCGCTGACCCCCGGCCTGACGCAAGAGCGGGTCTTTGTCGGCAAGAACCTGACTTCCGACCATTTCGCCCTGCGCGCCATCACGCTGTTGTCCGAAGGGCTGGAGGCGGCCTGTACCGACGGCACCGATGCCGAGGCGCGGGGCAAGGTGATGCTGGGTGCAACACTCGCCGGGTTGGCCTTCGGCGTGGCAGGCACAGCGGCGGCCCATGCGATCCAGTACCCGATTGGCGCGCTGACCCATACCGCGCATGGCACCGGCGTCGCTTGCCTCATGCCCTATGTGATGGCCTGGAACGCCCCGGTGATCCGGCCCGAACTGGCCGAGATTGCCGTGGCCATGGGCCTTGGCCATGCCGATCAGGTTATCCCGACGCTGGCCGGCCTGTTCAGACGGATCGGAATTCCGGCGACCCTGCAGGACCTTGGACTTGCGGCGGACAAGATTGACTGGGTCGCCGACCAGTCGCTGGGCATCGCCCGCCTGATGCAGAACAACCCGAGGCCAATCTCCTCGGCCGACATGCGCCAGCTGCTGCGGGCGGCGTTCGCTGGCGATCTCGCATTTGCCCAAGCCGATGCCCGCGCCCCTGCCTGAGGACCCACCCCATGACCTTGGTTTCCACCGCCCGCACCCCCAGTCGTGACTATGCCGACCCCGCCCTCCACGCCCATGGCCTGTGGATCGGCGGGCAATGGCTGCCGGGCGGCGGTATTCCGGTGACCAACCCCTCGACCGGCCGCCCCCTTGCCGAAGTCGCCGACGCCGGGGTCGCCGAAGCGATGGCCGCCGTCGATGCGGCAGACGCTGCCGCCGCCCGCTGGCGCGCGACCCCACCCCGGCAACGGTCGGAAATCCTGCGCCGCATGTTCACCCGGATGACCGAAGAGGCCGAGGCGCTGGCGCATCTGATCGCGCTGGAAAACGGCAAGGCCCTGCCCGACGCGCGCGGCGAAGTCGCCTACGCCGCCGAGTTCTTCCGCTGGTATTCCGAGGAGGCCACCCGCATCCCGGGTGAGTTCCGCCGCACCCCGTCCGGATCGCACAACATCCTTGTCGACCATGAACCCATCGGAATTTCCATCCTGATTACGCCCTGGAACTTCCCCGCCGCGATGGCCACCCGAAAGATCGGCCCGGCCCTCGCCGCTGGCTGCACGGTGATCCTGAAACCCGCCTCGGAAACCCCGCTGACCGCCTATGCCATGGCCCGGCTGGCGGAAGAGGCGGGCGTGCCCCCCGGCGTCATCAATGTCATCACGACCACCCGTCCCGGCCCGGTCACCGCCGCCATGCTCGCCGACCCGCGCGTGCGGAAACTGTCGTTCACCGGGTCAACCGGCGTTGGCCGCACGCTTCTGGCCGAGGCGGCAAAGACCGTCGTCAGCTGCTCGATGGAGCTTGGCGGCAACGCCCCCTTCCTCGTCTTTGACGACGCCGACCTGAACGCCGCCCTCGACGGCGCGATGGTGGCCAAGATGCGCAACGCAGGTGAGGCCTGCACCGCCGCCAACCGGTTCTATGTGCAGGACGGCATCCATGACGCCTTCGTCGCCGGGCTCGCCGCACGGATGGCGGCGATGACCATCGGCCCCGGCACCGACCCCGCCACCCAATGCGGCCCGATGATCACGGCCAAGGCGGTGCAGAAGATCGACCGGCTGGTCAGCGATGCCGTCGCCCGTGGTGCGCGCGTGGTCACGGGCGGCGCACCCTTGGATGGCGAGGGCTTCTACTACCCGCCCACCGTGCTGGAGAACGTCCCACAGGAAGCCCCCATCGCGCATGAGGAAATCTTCGGCCCCGTCGCCCCCGTCTACCGATTCCAGACCGAGGCGCAGGCAATCACCCTCGCCAACGCCACCGAATACGGTCTTGCCGCCTATGTCTACTCGACCGACCTGACACGCGCCCTGCGGGTGTCGAAGGCGATTGAGACCGGAATGGTCGGCCTGAACCGCGGCCTGATGTCCGACCCCGCCGCCCCGTTCGGCGGCATCAAGCAAAGCGGATTGGGGCGCGAAGGCGGCGTCACCGGCATCCTGGAGTTCATGGAGGCCAAGTATCTTGCAATTGATTTCTGACCCACCGCTCCGGCAGGGAAACAGCGCCATGTCACGCCCCGACCCCGAAGCCGACCCCTACCGCATCCGCAGCTTCGTACCGGACTTCGACGCCATCGCAGCCGAAATCGCCGCCCGCAGCAAGGCGCTGGCCGCGCGGTCACTGATCTGGTCCGGCAGCGCCTACGGGGAGGGGAATCGCGAACGGATGGATATCCTGTTGCCGCGCAATCTTCGCCCGGGCGCGCCGATCCACATGTTCGTGCATGGCGGCTACTGGCGGTCGGGCGACAAGGCCGATTACACCTGCGTCGCGGCCCCTGTGCTGGCGGCAGGCGGAATCGCAGCCATCGTAGAATACGACCTGATGCCTGGCACCCGGCTTGGCACGCTGGTGGGTCAGGTGCGCCGCGCGGCCTGCTGGCTTGCCGCGCAGGCTCCGGGCCTCGGGGCCGACCCCGCGCGCCTGACCGTCAGCGGCCATTCCGCGGGGGCACATCTGGCCAGCTTCCTTGCCGCCAACGGCCAAAGCGACCCGTGGCTGCCCAATCCCCCGGTAATCCCCCCCGTGGCGGGATTGCTGCTGCTGAGCGGCATCTATGACCTTTCAGGCATCCCCGACAGCTTCCTGAAGGAAGAGGCGCGGATGACCAAAGCCGAGGCGGCAACTTGGTCACCGCTGACCGCGCGCCAGCATGTCGGACCACAACGGGTCATTGCCCTTGGGGCCGAGGAGACAGAGCCGTTCCATACACAGGCCGGTCGCCTGCATCGGCTCTACCGCGGGTTGGGGGTCAAGACCGAACAGATGGTGCGCCCCGGGTTGAACCACATGAATGTCGTGCTCGATCTGGCTGACCCTAACCAGCCCCTTGGTCAGGCGCTGGCAAATCTGGTGCAGTCTGCCAGGTTGAAGCCAGCCCGTCCCCGCGCCGATGCAACTGCCGGGTAGCTGGGCGGGTTTCATGCCGAACGCAGCGCCCTTGACTGGCCCCGGAGGGTTTCACACCCTCCGGACCTCCCGTGGGATATTTCTGCAGAAAGAAAGACAATTTTAAGCGAATTGTCAGAGGTTGAGGCTGACCCATGCGGCGTTTCTGGCCGATGACCTGACGCAAGCATCGACGAAGGCGACCCCTTCGAGGCCCTCTTTCAGGCCGGGGAAGGTGGTGCCTTTGGGGACCGGGGTGCCTGATGTGGCGGCGCGGATGGCGCGGGCGGCCTCGGTGTAGATGTTGGCGAAGCCTTCAAGGTAGCCCTCGGGGTGGCCCGGTGGCACACGGGTCACGCGGGCAGCCTCGGGG